>Ga0310691_10000049_pt1 | contig 228843 bp, 186 predicted proteins | sample 176DNAGHGlowgp2_FD_203887 | JGI IMG/M metagenome (GOLD analysis project Ga0310691, IMG submission 203887) | Sheep rumen microbial communities from Palmerston North, Manawatu-Wanganui, New Zealand - 1766 DNA GHGlow gp2 (v2) (version 2) | ecosystem: Host-associated > Mammals > Digestive system...
AGCCACCAATGACATTACCAGTTGGCAGACCGCCAAACTCGTCTTCCGCAGTTCCCACAGGAGTACCAACTGTACCGCCAGTGATGGTAACCGTTGCTTTACCGCTGTTGAGGAAGGCTTGGCTATTAGCGCTCACGCCATCCCACAGGTTGCTCTCGATTGCCTCGCCGTAGCCGCACATGTGTCCGAACTTCTCCGACGTGAAGTCAGAGTAGTCATCAGCACCGCCGGCATAGTTACCCTTACCCACGGAAGCCATGTAGCCACCGCCATAGACATTACGCATCACATGACCACCAGACATGGTGACGCTCGTATTGCCATACACCTTACCGGCAGTGATGCTATAGATGTCTGTCTCGTAAGTAGTTGCCCCGTTATTTTTCCAGTTCTTAAGCGTAGCCTTGTATTTATCAATACCCTTACCACCGCCATAGACGCTGTAACCAATCAGACCACCTGTGATATTGACTGCGGAATTCTCATAGACGTGACCATTCTCACCGCCGCCATAGACGGCACCGGTGATGCAGTTGTCGTCTGACAAGGCTGTAGCCGTTGAGGCATATTTGATGCTGACCTCCGTCTCACGGACATTTGCCATGAAGGCTTCTGTATAGCGTTCCATCGGCTTACCCATACCGCCACCATAGACGTAACCGCTTTCAGCATTTGAAGCATCACCAATCTTACCGCCAATGATAGTCACCGTAGCCTTACCGCCTTTCTCTTCAGAATCAGGCTTGTTAGACACATACGTAAACTTGTATGGCCAGCTCAGGGCAAAACTCTTAGTAAGATCGGTATGCTTGACAATAGAGTTATAAGCGTATTTCTTACCATCGATGGCGGTAATGTCGCCACTTTCATTCTCCGTGGCACTATAGTCGATGATACCAACGCTGGCAAGCTCGCCACCACCATAGACATTCTTCGCTACTGTGCCGCCAGAGACGCTGACCGTGGTGTTACCACCCACCGTGCCTGCCCACTGCATAGGCGTATAGACATAGTGCTTCGTAGCACCGTTCCACTTTACAGTGATAGGTGTCGCATGCTCATTGTCAGCGTTGCCATAGCCGCCACCGAAGACGTTGCCGCTGACGGTACCGTCGGAAACGGTGACGGCAGTATTCTCGCGAACGGTACCGAACTCACCGCCGCCATAGACATTGCGCTTAATGTCGGCAGTGCCGGAAATAGTGATGGCCGTCGTCTTCGCCTGTGCCAACTCCGGCCATAGCGGATTGAAGGTCGTGTTGTCGAGCAGCTTCAGACGTCCCATCGGACCGCCGAAGACGTTGCCGCTGTGGGTGATGTCGCAGTAACCGGCATCTTTATCAGCAGCCGAACCTTCTCTGCCGCCACCGATGGTGCCGCCGCTGATGTCGATGGTGATGTGACCATACTTATTACTACCAGCATCGTCATGCAACTGACCATATTTTTCATCTTCCGGATCGGTGAAGAAGAGCCCCACCGAAGCCAGACGACCGCCGCCATAGACAGAGCCGAGCATGGTGCCGCCCGTGATGTTCACATCGGTATTGCCGCCGACACTTCCTGCCGTAAGTGCCTCGCCGCTGAAGCCACGACCGCCGCCGAAGACATTACCATCCACGTAAGAGGTACCCCAGGTGCCAATCTTGGCACCAGCACCGATGTTCACCTGTGCATTGCCAAGGACGTGACCATCCTCACCGCCACCGAAGACGGAGCCGTAGATGATACCGCCTGTGACATTGACTTCAGTCTCTTGAACATTGGTCCATGTGTTGAAGTGCGTTCGCTGGTCGCCCTTGCCTCCACCGAATAGATAACAGGTGACAGGGTAATCGGCAATCTGAGCCAAGGTACGTGGTACACCAATCGTACCGCCCTCCATCGTGATGGTACACTTGCCTTTCACGTCGGTCACCTCATTACCGCCATAGACGCTGGTCAGGATATGACCGCCGGTGATGTTCACGCGGGTATTACCATATACCGCACCAGCAGAGCGAAGCCATTCACCTGGGGCATAGGGCTCATAACCGGAACCACCGCCAAAAACATTGCCATAGAAGGTATGGCCGTCAGATGCTTCCACGGCGCCGCCACGAGAATCATAGCCAGATGTGTTGGCGAACTTGTCGTATGGAGCATAAACTGTCTTTGTCACATTTCCCTCAGTCACCTCTTTTCCGTATGGCCAGTGGTTACATTCATACAGGTATTGGGCGTTATTATTTGTTACGTCGTATGCCCATTGTTCGGCTGTATATATTCGATCCAAATCAGTATTACTACTTGTATTGTACCCGCAGCCAATTTGTCCGCCTTGAATCTTTACATAGGTGTCACCTCGTACGTGACCGTCTTCTCCACCGCCATATACAGATCCCTTAATAAAGGCATTGTTGCTGATGGTCACATCGGTTTCCTGTACGTAGTTCAACTTGGGTATCAAAGCATCTGTACCCAAGGTACCCTTACCAGCACCAAACACATGGCCGGTGAAGTTAGGCATTACCAAGCTGGCGGGTCCAACCTTACCGCCAAAAACATGAACGGTAGCCTTACCTGTTTCTTCTGTACATGCTGTAATCTTATTGTCGCTATCATAGGTAAAGTCTCCCACGCTGGCCAACTCGCCACCACCATAGATACACTCTTTCACATTACCGCCGCCCATATAGACGAAGCTGTTACCATGAACCAGGGCAGTCTTTACATTATGGTCAACACCCTTACCGGCTCCGAAGACATCGCCCTCAATGGTAACCTTTTCTGTGCCTTCTGCTACAGCCACATAAGTACCTGAGCCATTATCCTTAGCACAGATGTTTACATAGGTGTTACCTGTCACATCAGCCTGATTACCACCACCATATACATTACCTGTAATGTGGGCTCCTCCAACTGTAGCTTCATACATACCTGCATAATCACCCTCAGATATCAGTTTGTAATCTGTTCCAAGCGTTCCAAGATGCTTTGGCTCTGCAATATAATAAACCTTTGTCTCGGTGCCGATATTAACGACAGTATTACCATCAACCTTACCTCTATTGCCACCTCCATAAATATCGCCTATGGTTCCAATAGCATAAGGTATAAGATCATTTGGGTTTGTGTTATCAACTAGTGATTCACCCTCTCCTTTCACTTTGAGAGGATAATATTTTCCAGCCCACCAGCCTTTTGTCATGTTGACATTCACCTCTGTATCGCCAGTTACATCAGCCTGCATACAACCGCCATAAATAGTTCCAATATTGGTACAAGATTTGACGTTGATTGTAATCTTGGGATTCTGGTATTTGGTAATGGTAATAACCTTTTCACCAATTGTAACTGATTCAGGGAGGCTTGCAATATCTCCAGGATAAGGAGCTTTATTGCCGCCACCATAAAGATTCTTAATCTTAATGGGTTTGTCATTAGTACAGCCCTCATCATGGACTTCTTCGATATTGATGGTAATTGGACCGTTGATGAGACCACCATCGTTATTGCCGCCGAACACATTATCAAAGATTCCGCCCCTAATATTCAGCGTAATACCACCTAAAACGCGTGCATTATAAGAACCAGCATACAAGTTCTTTACTTCTTCACTGTAAGTACAACCAGTGATGTTTAGTTCTACAAGCTCTACGTCTGCATCCTTTCCACCACCATAGATGTCTGTTACTTGCAAGGTACATTCACCCTCTCCAGATGTAACTTTGTCAAGGATGGTCTTACCACACGTACCCAATACGTAGCTACCTCCAAATGCGCTATGAATGTATCCACCCTTTAGCGTAACTTTGGCTGTGCCAGTTACGTGGGCACCGGGGCTATCATCCCAGGATTCGGTTTTGTAATTCCAGATAGGTTCACTACCATTGCCACCGCCAAATACGGTTTCTATCTCAAGACAGCCATTGATAATGACATCAGTATGTGGTACAATGGCAGCATTACCGCCACCAAATACATACTCTATGCTGGTGTCCTCACATCCATGAATGTCGACTTTGGTCTTCTTTCCAACGACAGGAATATATTCTGCACGATTACCTCCACCATACACGGCTTGAATCTCGTAAGCAGAACCGTCTTTTATATGATCGCCTGTTAAGGGTTTTGTTTTCTTGACAGTAACTGTTACATTACCCTTAGGCGTTCCGTTAAGATTGTTACAGCCAAATACACGTCCAGTCTTATAGACTTTTTCGTTTGTTGATTCCTTTAATTTCGTGAATTTTGCATCGTTGGTGGCTCCTGTTTCTTGACTTCCATTAATCGTTACAATTACATCGCCATAAACCATGGCTGCAATGGGACCTACATAGCCATTAGCATTAGGGTCGTCGCCATTGGCTAATCGTCCCAAACCACCGCCATATATATTGCCTACGGTTCCTCCACTTACATTGACTATGGTGTTGTAGGTCGTAGAACCTCCTTCATTCTTACCCGAAGCCCATGTGCCTGTAGTGGTATTCTGACTGTAATATATTTTATCCTTTACTGCCGTATTGTCGCTTGTAAGAGAATAATTAGCGGTAGAAGGATTATATTCGTACAGGGTACTTACATCTGACGACCCTACAGTCAGTCCTGTTTCTTTATCATAGACATAAGTACTCTCGCTGTCATCCCAGTTATCCGTATTTGTGTCAGCCAGAGCGCCACCGCCATATACGTCATTCTTTATGATTCCACCACTTACATTTACGGCAACGCTGCCCTTTACAATACCGGCTTGTCCACCACCAAAGACGTCGTTCCAGATAACGGGACTCTTGGTAGCTGTGGCGTTTGGCAGGATGTTAACCTCTGTCTCCTGAACGTGGGCAATGTCTGTCTGTGTGGAGTTCAAATCACCGCGTGCAGCACCATATACGTTACCGTCGCTATCACCGTCCACACCGATGCGGCCACCGCTGATATTGATGGTGGATTTGTTTCCTACAGAACCCAATGCACCTGCACCAAAGACATCATGAACCACATGACCACCAGTAATGGCGATATTGGTGTTGTGTAGTACGATACCAGCCAAGGGGTTGTATTTATCTACGTTATTATTGTCTTTGTACTTATCCTCACCACAACCGCCACCATATACATTACCACGGTAGGGATAGTCGTCTGCATCGTATTCTACGGTATTGTCATGAGGATCTTGCATCTTTTCTCCGCTGGCAACACCGACAATACCGCTGTAAATCTTTATGTCAGTGTCGGTGAAGACGTGGCCGTTTTCACCACTACCATATACAGAACCAAAGATGGTGGGACCTGTCTCAGACCCATCTGTTCCTATCGTAACTTCTGTGTCGTATACCCATGCTGTTCTATCATTGGGGTCGATTGCGGGTTCACCTGTGGGTGTTGACACATCACCACGAGAAGAACCGAAGATCATACCGTTCTCATCACCATCCTGACCAATGGTACCACCAGTAATGGTAATGGTGGCTTTACCTGTTCCAGTTCCCCATGCAGTTGGCATATTGGTAACAGAGGCCTTACCCGGAACATAAGTGGCATCATCAAGTGTAATCGTTCCCACCGAACCATAGGCTCCACCACCATAAATGTTATGGTAGATGATACCGTCGCTGATGGTCACATTGGTATTACCCTTCACAATACCGGCATCAAAGTGATCTGTACTTCCCTGACCACCGCCATATACGTTACCTACTGTTGCTCCTCCCTTCTTGATGCTTTGCACGCCAATGGTACCGCCGTTTATAGCTACATTGGTATTGCCGCGTACGTGACCGTTCTCGCTACCACCAAATACAGAGCCTTCCACTATGGCAGAGCCGCTGATGGTAACATCGGTAGCTTGGGCATAGTTAAACTTCGGATAAGAGCCGTCACCCTTTCCTGCACCATAGATGTGACCGTATGTAGCCAAATTTGTCTGGGTCTCTGGTCCTACCTTACCCGCAAAGATGTTGACATTGGAAGTACCACCTGCGGTGTAAGTGGCAATATCATCCTTTGTGGCACCTTCGGTGGTTACGAAGGTGAAGTCGCCTACGCAGGACAACTCGCCGCCGCCGTAGATGTTCTGCTTCACCCAGCCGCCACCCATTTGGATGGTACTGTTGCCTCTGACGATAGCAGATGCTACATCAGTATTCGCACCCTTTCCTGCACCGAATACGCTACCGGCGATGGTAATGTTTTCGCTTATGGCAGAAAGACTTTGCCATTCTGTAGTATTATCAGTAGTTACTTCGTGTGCACAGATATTTACTTGGGTATCTCCTGTTACTTCTGCATCCTGTCCACCACCATACACATTGCCTATAACGTTTGCACCTTCAACAGTTGCTTCCATGCCATTTCTGCTTTCCATGGTTACCTTTTGCGATGCTCCAATGTTCACAATGGTACTACCTTCAACCTTTGCCTGACTTCCTCCGCCATATACATCACCGATGGTGCCAAGCTCGTCTTTCACCTTAACTTTGATAGTGTTGGCATCAACATCTGCGGTTTTTGTAATATTGGGGATAGCCTCATATTTTTTAGGGATTTCATACACTTCATCCTCGCCGGCTTTGGCTCCTTTAATCATGTTGATGTTCACGGTAGGATTACCATACATAATAGCAGTTGCACCATATCCTCCACCAAACACCTTGCCAATGCTGGTACAAGATACCACATCAAGGATGGGGTTGTCATAAGTTTTGAATACATCTTCCCCTTCTCCAGAATATGTAGTACCATCTTTCTTCATTGGAGCATGTGCATCCGTGGCAGAAGTTCTGGGTTTCCATACGTTATTTTCTTTGTAATATCCATATATAGAATATGGAGCCAGGTTACCGCCGAGGTACAGTTCGTCAATAATAATGGGATCGCAAGCTGTTTCTTCTATGCTGACCTTGATGGGACCACGGATGACGCCTGACTCATTATTACCGCCAAAGATTTTTTTGAAAGTTCCGCTGGTAATAACCACGGTCACACCGCCCTCTATGTCTGCATCCTTGGCACCGCCATAAACGTAATCCATGCCTTTGACGCAACCCAGGACCATTCTAACACCACCCGATTGATGCGCATTCTGGCCAGCACCGTAAATTTCTTTGATAGTCAACGTACATTTTGGCTTACTGGGATCCGGTGTGGGCATTTCTATAGATGAGCCGTTGATGACGTCACCATGTGAATTACTGCCGCCAAAGGCATGATAGATGGTACCTCCGATTAGTTTTGCCAGTGCCGTACCTGCGTATTCTTCGTTTTTATAACCTACGTTGGCAGCGTATGCTTCACCTCTTTCACCATTACCGCCACCAAACAGATAGTCGATTACTTTAGCACTGTTCACTGTAACGTCAGTTGCAGGAACAGCTGCTGCATTACCACCACCATAAACGTATCTGATACTTGTCCTATCGCAACCGTCAATGATGACCTCTGTTTTCCCGTCCTTATCTGTTGGTTTGTATTCTGCTTCGTTACCACCGCCATATACTGCTAGGACATCGAAGCAGGTCTTCGTATCTGCCAAGGCTTCCTCTAATAGAAGAATGGGACCTTTATTGTCGTTTGTTCCTACTAATAAATTTGAAATTAGCTGTTGGTCAGCAGGAGGCAATATATCCTCTCTTCCCATCAGATTAGGATCATTTTGTCCTCGTTTTGCTTGCTCTGCAATCAAAGCATCCATTGCTGTTCCAGCTGCTGTAGATGCAGTTACTAAATTGGTCTTTATGTCAGAAGGAACAAGTCCATCAACTTTAGTAACTTCCTCTGCAGCATTAACCAGTCTCTGCAAATACATCTTTAAACCTTCACCCTCTTTTCGGCCTGAGGTGTAGTATGGTGGATCATATTTATCACTGATTTTTGTCATGTCAGCTGCAGCATTCTGTGTTCCATAAATATGTACAGTTACAGAACCCTTAGGTGTACCGTTGGCATTGTTACAGCCAAAGATGGCACCTTCCACGATACAGCCTTTCTGGTTGTCGGGTACGCCATTGTTCAACTCCACTGTCACATCACCTCCAACGAATGATTCAACAGGTGCTTTGTAGCCATTTTGCCCTGATGTTCCTTCTTTCTTCTGTCCCAATCCGCCGCCATAGACACTGCCTTTGACAGTTCCTTTGAACAGATTAACCTTCGTGGTCTTTGTGGCATCAAAGACGAGCGTACTTTCCGGCTTGCTTGTATTCACATTACCGAGTGCACCACCACCATAGACACTACCGTTTATGGTAGCCCCTGCAGTGGTCTGATTGGCTGCACCTAAGTTAATCTCTACATTGCCTTCAACAAGCGTTGGCTGACCATAACCGCCACCAAAGACAACGTCAGGCAATGGATCAGGAACCGGCGTTGTCCATGCTGTTCCTATTGTTCCGCCTGTAATGGTTACGGTGGAATTGCCTTTCAGCACACCGTTTGTGTTGGCACCGCCATAGATGCCGGTATTTACTGTTCCGCCTTCCATGGTAACGATGGTGTTGCCAAAGTTCTGGGCAGCAATTGCCGGCTTGTAACCAATTTGTCCCTCTGTTCCGCTTTCTAATTGTCCCAGTCCGCCGCCGAACACACTACCACTGACGGTGCCGGCATAGACGTTGACGTTTGTCGTCTTTCCCGCACTTGGTGTATAGGCAGTAACCTTTCCTTCTGCATTTTTTGTGCTCGTAGCATTCACAGCACCCAGTGCACTACCACCGTAAACATCACCCGATATACTGCCAGAGCCACTCAGGTCACCATTGCCTGCCTTCTCTCCGACATTTACCGTTACGGTGCCACCTACAACAGTGGTTTCACCTTGACCACCGCCATATACGTCTGCCATTGAGCCAGCTTTGACGTTTACTTCCACATCGCCAGTAGCATCACTGGACTGACCTCCACCATACACGTTACCCGTAATGGCGGTAGTTCCATCGATGTTCAGCGTCACCTGGCCGGTAACTGTACCAAGCTCATTCAGGTTCTCTGTGGTATAGAGTTTATGTGCACCTGGGTTGATTGCTGTGTTTGTATTGTTGACAGTCTCTTTATGCTCCCAGGAATATTCTTCCGTTGTGGGAAGTATAGCCTCCGTGTAGGCTCCAGTATTTTCGTCATAGTGTGGTATCTTCTGGAAAGCGTTATTCATCACATTAACCTTAGGCAATGTGGCAGAGTAACCTGCACCGAACACACTGCCTTCCACGGTACAGTTGGTAAGTGTGGATTTTACATCACCGGACACTTTTCCCAGGCTTCCGCCGCCATAGAAGTTACCAAGACATTTAAAGTCATCAGAGATAGAGAGTCTTCCAAGAGGTTGGGTAGTAATGGTACAACCCTCGAGTTTTGATGTAACATCATACGTAGTAGCCAATGAGAAACTGACATAGTCAACAAACAGACGGGCTACATTCTGTGTGTTGTTAGACATCGGAAGGAACTGATAGTCAATTCGTGTCTCTACGCCCTTGTAATTGGCATCATATTTCTTTGTGTATTGGCCCTGTACCCAATTGTCCCAACCAATACCATTATTACCGTTAATATTATTTTTGTTGTCTGGATATCTACGGTTATAGGAATTTCCGCCATAGCCGGCACCGAAGAAAGCACGGAAGGTACAATTGGTGGCATTGGTAACCACTTTTTTGGTTGAATTCATATTACCGAACTTGGGCCCGCCACAGAACTGATCTACACGGCTGTTTTTGATGACCGTCGTGATGTTGCCTTCTGCAATATGGGCTGCATTGATGCCACCAGCATAGAACTCATCGATATCTGCATTGTCTATCTGCCAGATGATATTACCCTTACTATTACCTCCAATTGCGCCAATACCCTGCATACCTGTACCTGATACCTTTCCGAAGCGACCGCCATTGATGTAACACTCGGCGTTATCGTCGTAATTGGCATTGGGAGTATTATACAGACCTGTCAGATATAATTCATTAAAGTCGCCGCCAGTTACCGAGATAGGCGGATGAGGGCTGACAAACTCGTCCTGAGTTTTATCCTGATGGACGCCAATATGGAATTCCTTGAACCACACATTACCACCTACGTGATAGTAACTCACCGATTTGGCTTCTTTTAGGTGTTGTTCCTTTCCGCCTACAGTCACCCATTGTTCTATCACACCACCCTGCAATATCATGGGGCTATTTGCTCTGCCCGCGTAATCGTACTCGAACTGAGTGAAACGGAAGAGTGAAGTATTCGTCGATTCAAACCATCCTAATGGCTGCATGATACCAAAGTTGTAGGTACCCGTACCTCCTGTGGACTTTTGTGCCATACCAAGACCTGGGATGTTGACGAAATCCACTCTGACAGGATGCACGCGCAAACGGCTATTATATCGAAGAATATACGAATAGTCTGGCTCGTTGTCCTTGTCCAAATCTATAGACATGATGGTATAAGCTTTGTTGCTTGACTTGTCTGAAACATCCGTACTATGGACATTACCGACCAGTACAATGGCGTTGTCGTAAACGGTTCCGGACGTGGGCATCTGTCCTGCAGCATTGCTCATTGTGGTATAGACCACTTGGTTATCACCATTGATAGAATAAGACTGCCCATTAGTATAGCGTGCCTGCTTATTGACCGTACCAACTGTTTGGACGTTGTTAGCAGTGCTCATATTTTGGTCATACACCACGTCGGGATACGCATCAGACACATATACACATTGGGCCCAATAAGGCTCTATGGTGATGGACGTCACGCCTTCGGGAACGTCAAAGTATGCACCTTGGCTGAATACACGTTTGTTGGTTTCACTGTAAATATCTTTGGCCGTGCAGTTACGGTCTGCGAAGTTGTAAGGGGTTGTAAGGCTTATATCACCATTCTCATCAACAGTTGCAGTCGCGTCAGAACCGGTGGTAAAACTGCCAGCAGACTTACTCATACTAACAATCTTCCAGCCTGTTACCACGCGGCTTACTCCACTACCATCTTTCCTGTAGTTGTTCGATCCAACCTCGTTGTAATAAGGCAATTGTACCTTGTAGTAGTTGAAGTTGAAATGTTTGGGGTCTTTGTCGGTGATGTTGCGCGTGACCGAAGACGTAGTGATTGATGCACCAGTAGCAGGATGGTAACCGTCGCCGCTTGTTCCCATCTGTATGTTTATGGTAAAAGTAGTATTAAACTTACGGCCTTGGTTACGTTGTGCTTTTTGTTGCTCAGCATCGCCTGTGAATGATTCCGCATGTTCCGCGTCGATATTTACCACAGAGGGATAATATTTGGAGGGGGCTTTTAAGATAGGGAATGGGGTAGTTGTGCCTATCTGTGACGGCTCCATTACCCACTTCAGCATCTCGTCTTTATTTTCAAGACTACCCGTGGCCCACCATGCGGCAAGTTCTCTGTTGCTGTTCATCAGCAGACGGAAGAACTCAAAGCGCTGCAGATAGCGTGTCTCTGCTGTCAGGGCGCAGTTGTAGGCATCAATACTATTTGTGTAGGAGGCACCGGACCAGAAATAGTTGAAGTTGCTGACACCGCTCTGATCACTTCTGTTGGAGATGATGTAGCCGTTATAGATGGGTGCTTTGTTGCCGCCATCTATTATATTACCATAGTACATGCAGTTCATTACCATGGTCTTGAGGTTGGCAGAGTTGGAACCTTCTACATTGTTGTAACCCACAATACCGCCTCTGTAGCTGCCGCCAATGATGTCTGCGAAGCTGAAGCAGTTGATAACACGGGCCTCACCGTCCAGCAAACCTACGATACTTCCCACATAATTGCTACCGCTGATGGTGCTGCTGCTGGCGGTGATTTTTGTATAACCATTTTCGTCTGTTATTACTGTGCTGCCTGTTCCTGTAGCCAACACGCCGCAGTTATAGATGCGGGCAGCACCGGTTGCTTCGTTTGCAATGGCACCAGCGTTACCGTTGACGTTGACGTTGACGTTGTCTAACATCACATTCTTCACCGTACCACCATTCACGGTGTTGAACAATGCATGGCTAAGGCCAGTTATCTTGTAATAATTACCGTCGTTATCATGGGCAGCCTCGAAGGTACCTGTAAACGGAGTGGTAATCTCATAGATTCCGCTACCGCTGACATCGGCCATAAGTCTGTAGTGAGCAGAGGCACCTTCTCCGTTCTCGTTGTTATTGACCATGGTAACAAATTTTTCCAAGTCTCCAGCGCTATGGATAAGATATACGTCACCATCCATGTCCAGACCTTCGGTTATCGTCTTTTCGGATACCACGGAGGGGCTATAGCCGGTAGCTATTGCAATGGCTTTCACGGTAATCCCCCAATCATCAAAAGAAACCGCGGATTCATATCGTTCACCATGGGTCTTTGACGGTTCTGATCTGTCAGTAGTGTAGTATATGGTGACACCGGTTGTCGGGTAAGTGCATTCCAAAGTAAAGGTCTTACCGATACCGCGTCTGATAATAGGAGCGGCACAACCATAGGTTACCGTAGAGGTCCCTATTGCAGAGGTAATACTTCCAGCTTTCACGGCAATGGCTTTGATGGTCGTGTTTGCTGTGACATTTGCATCGGTAAGTGGTTGGGTGTATTGTGTACCGTTGGTCTCTGGCGGATCTGTTCCGTCAGTAGTATAGTAAATGGTGGCACCCTCCGTTGCGCAAGTGATGGCAACACTGTTGCCGGCGCTATAGTCGAATACGGGCTTTGCAACTTGTTCTACAACGTATTCTGCCTCTGCAGATATGTCACTTTCATCAGCATTACGGTAAGCATAGGCTGTGATGGTGCAAGTCGAAGAGGGAGTGTCGAAGGGGGCTGTATATACATTCCAGGTTGTACCATTGTCAAGGGTATATTTAATCTTGGCATCCGATTCTGTTTTCGAGATAACATATTGACTACCATTAAAAGTAATTCTTGGCGTAGCACAGTTGTATGTTGATGCGTCGAACTCCCATGCGGCTAATCCGGCTGTTCTGGTTTGGGTAACGGAGAGAGTCGTAGCATTGTTAGCTTTTTGCAAAGAGGCAATTTGTTTTAAATTCTTGTCTTTCCAGAGCTTGGGTACAATGTAATACTGGCTTATTTCTGGGGTTCGGGCCCATGTGAACTGGTATTTGGGGGCATTTTCTCCGGTTTCCCGTTCGTGGCGCATCTCAAGTCTGTTGTTGTTAGTTCCAGAGAAATACAAGTAATCACCTGTTTTTGCATTGCGGATATAGTAATAGGTCAGCCAATCGTTATTGTCGGCTGGTGGTGCTACCTCGAAATACCAGTTGGCAGAGGCTTCGCCTGATGCCGTTACCTCGGCAAAGGTGGCTGTGCCAGTTGGCGGAACGATAAAATTGCCGACATTTCCAATATTCTCAATCTTATAGTAACTGGTGGTACCATTAGACGCGGTGAACGGAGCTTTCTTGTCCAAAGTGCTTGGCAAGATGAATTTCCACCGGGCGCTGGCTGTATTTGAATAGGTGGTGTTTTCTGTTTTTAATCCAAGGTCATCGGGGGCTGCATTGTTGTTGTTACCGCCTTTGTTGATGAATTTCTTATTCTCGCCGTAAGGTGAGATGTTGAAGCTACCTGTCGTGGATGATTCTACGATGCTGAACTTGAATTTGTTGTCATCAGTCTTTGTCTCCATGTGCACCCCATTGGTGGCATCATAGCATAAGTTTTTGCTGGTTGTGGGGTTGACAATATAATAATACTGTACGCCATCCTCAATGCCAGCACTCTTGAAGTACCACTCCATGGTGGGGCGGAACAAAGAGGTGGTATTAACCTTGGTGATGTCGTTGCTGGGGTCACCGGGAATCATGTAGAAATGGAAATCAGTATCCCATGGGTTTGCCTGACTCTGAATCAAACGCTTGTGATTACTGCCGAGAAGAACGGGGGGCGTAAATGTGGTGACGTTGGTAGCTTCCCCATTTACAATAGCAATAGCCTTGATGGTGGTAACATCGTCGGCAGGGTCGAAGGTAACAGTGGTTCCCTCTACTTCTGTAGTGGTTGAACCGCCAATAGTAGGTTTATCTCCGTTTGTTGTATAGTAAATCTTCGTTGTTCCTGTTGCGCCTGTAATCCGAACCTCGTTGCCAGTGTTAAAGCTTATCGTGGGGCGCTCGATCACATCCTCAAGATACCACCCCGCATTTTGCTCAAGGGTATATAAACTTATAATACCTCCAGTACCTTTTCCATATGTACCATTAGGACCGTCTGCTTTAGAACCATCAGCTTTAAGATTTTGAAAGTTACCGTTGTTGACGACTAAATATATATAATTTCCATTTCTGCCATTAGGATCGTGAGGTATAATGCGCAAATGGTCAGTGGTGAAGTTATAGTCTTTTCCATTTCCTGCAGGATAGGTTGCTATCTCAAATAGTGCCATATTACCCAGGTCATTAAGAGCGGTAGAGTTCTCATCAAGCTCTTCTATATGAATACGCATACGGTTGGCATTGCTTGTGCCACTAATTTGACCATTGGAGACTATGTATTTGTATCTTCCTGGAGTTGCTGTTTTTTGCTTGATGTAATAACAACCTGCTTCTGTTTCGTGTTTTTCAATAATCCATACCGCTTTGCTGGTATCGTAACCTGATGTGCTAAGACATTTATAGGTGGTTAGAAATGGCTGACTGTTATTGTTATCATTTGCTACGTAACCGTCTGGGGCATGATAGTTGTACCAGCCCTCCGTGGGACATAGGTAATATTTGTTGCTTGCATCAGCGTTTTTACCATAGCTACCAATATAGTACGTTCCTGATAAATCTTCCTGTGCCCACACACCAGCAGCACCTGTTACCATCAGGAGCATCACTAAGAGGGTGCGGAAAAGTTCTTTACTAAGGATATTTTGCGCGTAGGCGTAGGAAATATTTTTTCTACGTGTAGAAAAAAGTTTTTCTACGTGTGGAAGTGATTTTGCGCTTTCTGTAGAGTTATAGTTTAGTCTGTTGTTTGTATAGTTATCGCTTGTCATGGCTCTGTTTTAAACACTTTGCGGAGCAAAGTTACGCAAATTTGGGAATACTGCCAAATTTTTCTTGTTTTTTTAATCTCCTATGCCCTTTAGGGCAAGAAATCTCGCAGATCTTACAGATTTTTGTCTCACGGAAGGCTGCGATTGAGCGTTTCTGTCCCCCGGGAGACGGGGGAACCGAAGGGGGTGTAAAGACTATTGAAGGAGAGCTAAGCTTGCTTAGGCTATCCCGAGCGTGAGCAGGCTCGAACGAAGTTCAAATCACAGAAATTTTTGATAGTGGTAGCTTTGGTGTTATGCTAACCGTACTACGTCCGGTTTTGATGCTGCAGTTGTACAAAATTTATTGTAAACAAGGGTTCACCCGCAAAAGCCTGTGTTTGTATTTTAACAAAAACCAAGAAAACCCCTGTCAATGGCATAAGTCTTATCAGACTTTTTGTAGTACTTCAAGTTCTATATCCTTTGTGAGTGAACTCCCAAGTCTATATTCCTTGAACTTCTACACCTTCCTTCGTCAGGTTTATGCCCTTGTCAGGAAAAACCCCGCTTCGCTAAAAAACAACCTTTACAACTTAAAATGATTGACAGAAGTGCAAAGGACTTATATACATGATTTGGTTTTCCAGATTTCAAAAGAAATCGGGGTTTTTCCTTCAGAGGAATTGAACCACATGTGGTTGTGACAAGTGGCGTGACTATGGCTGTAAAGCTCGCTTTTAAAGACAGAGTGATGACACTTGGCACAAATGCTCTGCAAGAGTTTCATTGCCTCTGAAGGGGTTTTTTCGGTTTTTTTTAACACCAAGAAAACAGACACAGATATTTACAGGTGATCCTAAACAAGCTTTCCATCAGCCACACTTCAATCCACTGACCCGTTCTAACGAACTCCACTCTCTCACCAAAGAATCCGGTTATTCAGAGTGGTATCATCAAATGAGGGTAACTATCCGTTAGGTAGCATGCTATTTCATCTCCTTTAGTTTGTCTGTAATGTTGTGTGATACAAGTTGGTTTGTATTCAGTTCTGAAATAAATTCCAGCACAAGTCGGTTGATTTCGTTTGCTTCAATGTCGAGTTGCTGGGAAGGACCGCGTTTAGGATAAATGTCAAGAAGAGTCACTACAGGGAGTTTCTTCATTACCAAATAGACCAAACGATAACCATCCGATTTTGATAATCTCTGCTTTTTGTCAGGTAGCCTTAGTTTGATAACCACCGCATCGTTGTTCATCAAAATCATGTCTCTGTTCTGCCTAATCTGTTCGATGGTCGCTCCATTAAAGGTCTGACAAATCTCGTCTGTAACCCCAGTATAAACGCCTCGCTTCACTTTAAGCAGTGCTGCCAGGCGTTTTCTAAATGAAGTGATGCTCACAAATTTAATCATGACTACTTTGGTAATTTGGAAAAATCAAGATTATTAAGCAGTGACATAGTTTCCTGCAGTTTTTTGTTTTTGGGAGCATCAACCCTGAACGCCTTGATATCATGGTCAAGTTCTTCAAGGTCTATGATTTGCTGACGTAATCTATCATTATAGGGCTTCAGTTCTTTGTGGGTAAGACTATCCTGCCTGAGGGCCTTCAGAGTAGCAATGGCAATTTTTAATTCTGGTCCGAACATAAGATAGTCGTTTTCTGTAATTGTTGGAAATTCCTCATGTAGACGATCGCTAAGTATGTCTACTTCATTAAGCAGACGAGCCATTTCGCCTCTTCTCTCTACAAAAAGTGGGGATGCTATTCTCATTCTACGGTCGAAAGATCTTCTTCCGATTCTTCCGATATGTCTTGATATAATTTGAGTTTGACACATAATCTTTGTCTTTTGTATTGCAAAAGTACGCAAATTTGGGAATACCACCAAACATTTCTTGTTTTTTTAATCTCCTATGGCGTTCCGCCAAGAAGCCTGCCGAAACGAATAGGTTAATTCTTACCAGAAATCAACTTAAATAATAATTTATTTAACTTGTTTTTTTACCGTAATTAAGTTGAAAAATGTAACCCTGTCATCTTTACATCATTCAGATAATCTCCATGGCTCATTCCCCTTGAATATAGCCTGAATTCCCCTTGAATTTAGGGATCACCTGTAAATATCTGTGTCTGTTTTCTTGGTGTTAAAAAAAACCGAAAAAACCCCTTCAGAGGCAATGAAACTCTTGCAGAGCATTTGTGCCAAGTGTCATCACTCTGTCTTTAAAAGCGAGCTTTACAGCCATAGTCACGCCACTTGTCACAACCACATGTGGTTCAATTCCTCTGAAGGAAAAACCCCGATTTCTTTTGAAATCTGGAAAACCAAATCATGTATATAAGTCCTTTGCACTTCTGTCAATCATTTTAAGTTGTAAAGGTTGTTTTTTAGCGAAGCGGGGTTTTTCCTGACAAGGGCATAAACCTGACGAAGGAAGGTGTAGAAGTTCAAGGAATATAGACTTGGGAGTTCACTCACAAAGGATATAGAACTTGAAGTACTACAAAAAGTCTGATAAGACTTATGCCATTGACAGGGGTTTTCTTGGTTTTTGTTAAAATACGAACACAGGCTTTTGCGGGTGAACCGAAATTTAGCCTGAATTCGGCTTGAATTTAGGCTCCAAACGTTATGCGTTAAGGCGTACGCTGAATAACAAGCTTTTAAACAAGAAAAAAAAGAAAAGAAGATTTTTACTTAATTGCTTGCGTGTTTCATACAAAAGCAATACCTTTGCATATAATTATATTACAAATGTATTACAAAGTATGGCAACAACAGTAATTCGAAGACCTGCATCTTTTCGCTTGAGGGCTGACCTCATAGAGGGATTAAAACGGAATGCAGCATTAGAGAATAGAACACTTAACAATTATGTTGAGAGTGTTTTGCTCAACATAATTAACCATGAGCCTAACCAAGTGACTAAAGCTGCGATTAAAGAGGCCATGTCTGGAAAGAACCCCAATAAGGTTTATAGCAGTGTTGATGAGATGTTTGATGATATTCTTAATGAGGAGGAATGATTCACATTCCGAACTTTTCGGCTAAAAGAAATATGCCTTATCACACTTAGCAATAAGGCATATTACTTTTAGTCTCAGAATCCAAATAAGATTAAAACATTCCGCACAAAGTTCCCGTTAACGTTATCGTTGACGTTATCGTTGACGTTGACGTTGAAGTCATAAAAACATTCCGCACGAGGGGGGCTTTAGAGGCAGGTTGGTTCTTGGAAGAAAGAGCTGAAATGTTGTCTGAGCGTAGCGAGTTCATTTCAGCCTTCCAAGAAACAGCCAAACGGCCCCCGAGCCAGGACGTTTTTGTCTTGACCTATCGGTCTAGCCTGCTACCGCTCGGCAATGCTTAAGCAAGCTTATCATTGCTCTCGCTTAATCGCAGCCTTCTTCTTTGGTTCGGTTTCTTCTTCGACACCGAAGAAGAAATGAACAAAACTTTTGGTTCTTTTACAAAAGAAAGCCCCTCCTCCTCGGGGGAGGTTGGGAGGGGGCTATTACTTGATATACAACTTCTTCTTATTCACAATATAGGTACCTGGTGCTGTGACAGGTGTTACGACTGTCTTGCCCGGCTCAAGCGAGTAAGATGCCAGCAATGCACCCGTTGCATTGACAATGTGGACAGTAATCTTATTCTTCAGATGTGAAGTTGTAACAATCTCTCTGCCTCTAGCATAGATCTCCAGGAAACCATTCTCACGACCCATCACATCCTCGTCAGGCTCCATCGTACCATCCGTAACATTGCCAAACTCAATGTAGTTAAATTCCCTTGCACCGGCTGCAGGAGCAGTCTTCTTACCCGTGAAGAACGGACGGAAGGCATCAATACTCTTGGCTGTCCCATTCACGAGGGCGAAGCTGTTACCTGCCTCGTTAAGGGCGAAGTTAACATCGTAGGTCGTACTTGCTGCCGGTTCTGCAGGATAAGCTGCCAGTTCCTCGTTCAGGTAGCTGGGCTTGAAGATGTACTCAGCGCCATTATACTTGACGGTCTTCTCCATCTCCTTCAGTTCCTGATCACTCACGTCGATGAGAGAACCCGTGTCTGATACGAAGGTGATTACCTGCTGCTTTATTCTAGCAGGCTGAGGAGAGTATGCGGTTCTGACCTCAAACTGACCACTCAAGTCAAACTCGTAGTAGGTTATGCCTGGGAATCCAATCAAGTAAGGTGTACCATTGGTCAACCTCGCATAGTTAGAATAGGTACGAGGATTCTTGTAGTACTCCTGATAGGTATCCTTATTCTTGTCTTTCTGGTTGTGGCCGGCAGCAGCCCTATAGTAGTAATCCCACAGGAAGGTGTTGGTGACCGTCTTGTCCGGATCAGTGCTCTTTCCGATAGGATAGTGGAATTCTGCGGTAAGCGTCAATGGTGTTTCCGTCTTTAGTGTCAGATCTTTGCTTTCATTCAGTTCACGTAGCCAGTACTCATGTCCTATCTTATTGTCAGAGTTCTTGCTCTTCTCACTTCCGCTGTAGAAGTGGGTAATCTCACCCTTTGTATCGGTAGTTACCATATCGGCGATGAACGGCAGACTGATAGCTTCCCAGCCCGAGGTACGGTCTACGTAGCTCATAGGTGTACGCTGGTGCCACATACGCTTGGTGTTCTGGAACTCGTATGCCATAGGCGCATTGAAGTCGTTCTTGTCGGCCAGCAGATGGTCGTTCATAGACTCATACTTGATATTGCCCGTAGCATCAGCCTTCTTCTGAACCCAGTGACCATCAATAGTTGCGAAGTCCTGATAGATAACGTTCTTATAGGTGCTATTAACCTCCGAATAAGCAGGATCAATAACAATGCTCTTTATCTTATTGGCTGTAATGCCTGATGCCGTTGTAGAAGGACTGACGGCATTATCAGTGTAAACCAACAGGTTCTTCGTCAGGTCTTCGTTTCTGAAGTTGTTCAGTCCGTCGTCATCCAGCAATGGCTGATAGAAGTGCTTAATATCAGTGCCGTTCCATGCCAGTTTGTAGCCGCCAGTCAAGTCGCCGTTACCGCCAGAGAAGTCAATGGCTGTCATATCTTTGTAAGCCGTCACAGAGGCATCACCCTTCTTGTGGGGAGCAAATACTGCATACGGGTTGAAGTGAGCCACATCCATTTTGCCATTCCTGAAGTAAGCCGGTGCACGGTATACACGGTTGCTGGTTTCTGCATCTACCAATCGTCCGCCACTGCGCCAGATATAAGATGGCAAGTCTTGGTGTGAACGATTGTCTACATAACCATAGCTCAACGACTGACCGAAGTACAGGTAATCATCGGGCCAGATGGGGTAGTAGTGGATATTCTCATCTTCGTCTATGTAGAGTCGTTCATCCGTATTGGTAGGTATAGTACCATCAGCATAGATGAAGTCGCCGTCGGCAAAGCGGTCCTCCACATATAAGATGTACTTGCTGTTCTTGTCAACGTAGCCAGATGAGCAGTATTCCGCATTAGAACTATACTTACCTGTCTGAGGTGTGGCCTCTCCATCCTTCCAGTACTTGTATTCTGCACCGGAAGCAGTGTTTACACCATCGTTATAACGCTTGTACAGATAGAAGCCGTTCAGGTTGTAAGCTACCTCGCCGTTGTAGAAGGCCTTGTCAGGCATAGCAGTTGCCATGCCGTGTCCACTGACAGGAGTGGTCATGTAGTTCTTTCCTTCTTGATAGTAGCAGTTGACAATCTGCTTGTAGCCGTCGGTGGCAGAAGGATTACCAAATACGGCATATACAGTGCCATCAGGTGTTCCTGTAGTGTTAATCCAGCAGTTCTCCACGTAACCCTTACCCTTGTCTACTATACCGGCACCAGTGAATGAGCCGGTTACACCCAAGTTGTATACATCACCGCACAGATTGCCGAACAGTGAACCCGTAGTACCCGTTGCAGGTTTCAGACCGCTGATGGTATGACCGTCGCCGTGCAATGTGCCTTCGAAGCAAGGCTCGTTTTCGCCGGAAGCGATAGGTGTCCATGGATCATCTGCATATACAGCATCTTCTGTTGTAGTAGCTGCCGTTATAAGCTTCTTGCTATGGTCAATATCTGTACGCAGGAAGAACTCCAGGCTCTGAGCACCCTTCACACGCTCGTTCAGCAGGGCATGACCCTTGAACGGACTGTCGGTGCTGGTTGGGTTTCCGCTTCCATCCTTAATCTTATCGATGAGGCCATTCTGATCAACACTTACCTTATTCTTGTTAAGCAGACTTAAGTCATACAAACTCTTCAACAGATCCAGACCGTTCATGGTAGTGGTAGGATCGCTGGTTGTATAGTCGTTGATGTATATCTTAGGCTCTATACCCTTCTCTTGAAGCGTCTTGTGGTCAATGTAGTAGTGATGCTCCGTATCGCCCATCACTTTCTTAATGTCATGCGAGTTGGCCACTAATACCTGAACAGCATTTGAGTAGCTCTTGCCCAGATAGCTCTTAGCATAGTACTTCAGGTAGTATTTGTCCTGATAGAGGTAGAGCGGATTAATTGTCGGGAGATATTCTATTCCGTTGCTGTTGCTCTCTGCATCATGGATATCGCGGAACAGCTCCCAACCACCGCCGGTGATTTCGTATGCACCCTTGGTTACGTATGGTTCCTTAATACTGATGGTAGTACCTGGGATTACTATCTCGGGTTGCTGTATGTCTTCCACGATGGGCACACCACTCTTGAACTGCAGGTGGATGTTCAGTACATGGCGCTCTGTTACAGGTGTGATGTGCATACCCTCCATATCACTCTCGTCGTAGTTGTATTCGTAGACTACCGTAATAATCTTTTCCTGAGAGAGGTCGTAGATATTGGTGTTACGTGATACATATAGTGTACTGGTTTCACTAGGAGCAAGACCGTGGATAACGAAGTTGGTCTGATCGTTGGTAAGACTCTTGTATGTGCCCTCATCACCTTCTGTTCCTGTTCCTTGTTGCTTAATAACGATACCAACGGGAACACCACCTTCGGTGCTGGATGTATAGGTTGTACCAGCTCCTACACCCTTATAGCTTTTTACACGATGGCCTTTCTGAGAATCTATAGTATAGTTTTCACGGCAATAATAGAAGGTGGTGGCAATGGGATTGCCTTGTTCATCTTTGTCGAGATCAGATGTCTGGAATGTCAACTTGGTAACATTACTTTGGTCACTACCCAAATCCTTGTATATGTCATATTCAATAACCTGTCCGGCAGCGTATGGTGTTTCACCACGGACAAAGCTTGTGTTCACAACGTAGACGTCACCGCCATCTTTCTTTACGTTGATGGGCGAGTAGTGGTAACGCTCATTGAACAAGGATTCATATTCATCACGGCTGATTTCATCATTCTCCTTGATAGTCTTTGACTCGTTGTTATAGGTGTAAGTTAAGCCTGTTCCCTTATATGTGGCAGTGTAGTCTAATGGGGTTTCGAGTGAGTAATGGGCTGGGTTGTTGTTAGCATCGTCAATAGTGGCATCAGGTCCGTCGTACTGGTATTTATGGCGTTCTGCGCCGCTATAATTCTTATCAATAAACAAATCCAGGGCATCGTAGTTAAAGTCAAATTTATTTCGGTCATCGTCAGAGAGTCCGCTCCAGTCAAGACCACGGTAGTTGTTGCCTTCCTGGTAGTAGTTTCCACCATACAGACCTTCGCTGGTACAATAGTAAGCGGGTTCTGTATACTTGAGGATGTCGGCAGCCAATGTGGGATTAGTATCTTTGAATCGGTTGTAATATGCCGTCCTTTCGGTCTCAGACATTCTCATGCCAATATAGATGAATTCGGTCTGGCTCAGTGTAATGGTGCTGGTGCAGACATAAGCCGGTTGTACACTACTATTGGCATAAGGATTTGTTGCACCTTCATTGTAATTGTAAATACTATTCCACTCGGCTGTTGTATAGTTAGATTGAGCTATAGTTGCACCCTTGTTAAGTTGCTGTGGTGTGCCCTTGCTGGTTGTCTCTAACTCTTCATCGGTTACAATGTAGGCACGCTTAAATGTAGCCTGATCTCCGGGGATTACCTCTGGGTGAGTTATCGTGACTCCGTTTTGGGTCTGGTTGTTTTCATCCTTGTAATTTTTACCTTCGTAAGTATTATATACCTTCTCGTTGATGATATTGCCTACATCGTAGTGTTTCTGTCCGTACAGACCGCTTGTCTTAGGCGTATAGGTAGGACCATCCCAGTAATTTGTCTTGACTGTGGTATTCTTATTGTACTCGTCTATGTTTATCTTTGTGGCCGTGTATGTAGTGATATCACCATCAACCTTTTTATCACTCACCTTCTGCGTGTACCATGTATCCCACTGCTTGGGGTTGGTCACGTTGTATGTAAGGATGAATCCGGTATCGTGGCTGGCATTGTTGGAGTTTCGGAAGATATAATCTGTACCAGCAGGTTCTTCATCATCGTCCTTGATGGTATTACCTGCAGCATTCGTATAAGTATGGTCATCTTCATTGAATGTTGCAAAGTCTGCAGCGTTCATGACATAGGTGCCGGCAGGATAAATAACAGGTTCGCCATTATCATTCTCATTGTCTATACAAACTGCCACGCAGTTCACGTAGGTCTCAGGTACAAACAGAGCCTTCTCTTCGGCACTCAGCGAGTTGTATGTCCACCAGTCAATGGGGTCGTTCAGCTTATAGGTGACATCACGCATTACCATCTCATCTGTAGGACTGAGTTTTGTCTGCGTATTTCCCTTGTTGACCTTGTAATAGGCGTAATAGTTGGGCTGAACATTCAGCAGGGTCATCTTACCGCGTGAGGCTGCGGTGATGGTAAGCGGAATGTTAACTATCTCGCTATAAGCATTCGGTGAGCCGGTGTAAGCTGAGATATACTGGTCATACACATAAACCTGTCCCTTGATGAACCAGTAGTGGGCAGGTACACGACCCTTACCAGATCCTCCTTCACCTGTGCCCCACTCGTATCTGCCACCTATGTTGTAACAGTCGTCAATAATAGTCTGGGTGCTGTGTACAAAGTTGCCTGAGGTCTGCCATTCCTCCTGATTAGGGTTAGTAGTACCGCCAGTTTCTATATACGTCCATTTCTTGTTGGTGATAGCGTCATGGTTCAAGTCTGACAAGATGTGGTGTGTCTTACCAGTAGTTTGGAGAACGCCATGTACGTTCTTGGCATAAACGAAACCACCACCAACACCTTGCTGTACATTAATAAGGTCGAGCTCAACCACACCGGTAATCAGTCCCCAATCTTTCTCATTCAAGCCCGGACCTGTGCTTTTCTCTGTGGTCAACTCCAGACATACACCGGATGCCAAAGCTACCTTGTTATAGCTGTTACCATTATTACGACGACGGTCGTTGCTGAAGCCTTCTTTCCACTTGGCGAAAGTGGCATTGTTATCACCGTATGCAATAGTTGTTTCTGTTCCACCATTATTTATCTTAATGTTAGCCTGATACGTCTCTGTATCACTGTTGTCTGTGGTACGTTTTGCATTATAGAAATCTACGTCGCTGGTGAGGGCACCTAAGTAGTTCACGGTATTGTAGATACCAAAGTAGTTGCCGTGTACACGTTTCTGATAATATTCTTTACTAGATTCCCCGATAGTCTTGTCACTAGCAATTACTGACTCTTTCTTGTTAAGTGATACCTCACGTACACGGTTGATGGTGTAGTTGGTATAGTCCACCGTCTCAGGCACACGGTCCTGAGCTCCCTGCATTACCATACGGCTACCAAACACACCGCAGAAGTCGGCACGCTGAATGGTGTTCATGATACGACCGGCATAACGTGACATCACTCCGTTCTCCTCCCAGTAACTTGGCTGAGGTGTGCCGTCTGTCTGAATCATGTTTACTTGAGTGCCGTTCACAGTAACCTTGACACCTTCAAACACGGCCAAAAACTCTTCGTGAGAGATGGTGGAGCCTACGCGATAACTCTTTTGATTTTTGTCAGTACATTCTGTCTTACACTTATAGCGAATCTCATAATAGGCTGCTTCGCGGAGGCTTTTTTCCTTAAGAGTTTCGTATTCTGTGTTTGTAATCTCGGGTTTGATGCTGTAATAGTCGGTACCATAGTTGGTGATGTTCAACTCGCGGTAACCGTCAATACGAGTTAAGTTACCATCACCATACAGACCTCCGGTATGACCCGTACCAATGGTGATAAGGTCGCGATGATAGACATCGTGGATGGAGGCGGTTGCATTACCAAAAACGGTGGTGGTGTTAGCCGACACAATGGATGAACCAGTGATGGTGTTACCGCCGGCAAATACAGCGTTGTGGATGATAATACCTTCCTGGTTTGTTCCGTTCTTTTCGAAGTAGGTCCAAGGAGCTTGTGTCTTATCACTACTCAGATATTGCAGGTCTGATGTTGGAACGTATTCGCCGACTTCATAGTCGTGAGTACCATCTGTAGTAGTGATGGTGCAGGCGGTTTTAACCTTACAATGTGGTTCAACCAGCACCTTACAGTCTTCGGTCTTGATTTTCTCTGAACCGGTTAATGCTGTACCATCTGCATTTAAGTAGCCTGTACCGCTATAGCGATAGTAGTAACCTTCTTCTCCATCATCATAACGTTTACCGAATTTATTACCATAATACAGATGTCCATTTTGCTCGTATGCACTAAAAACGTAACCCACGTCACCGCCACCAAAGACGTTGCCGACGGAAACTCCGGTTTCTTTCTCTTCCTTCATGCCTTCCTCGGTGCCGACTTCACCACCGAAGATATTTACGCGGGTTTGGCCAAATACATAGCCCTTGGCGCTGAGGTCCATGGTTTCCTTCTCCTCATCGGTCATATAGCCGTTACCACCCCAGTTGTCATAACCACGACCACCACCAAACACATTGCGGAGCACACTTCCGTCATAAAGCGTTACGTTGGATGTTCCGGCCTTGAAGATGCTGGCACCTTGATTGAAGATTCCGCCCTTGCTTACTGCATATTCTTTTGTGTAGCTCATGGTACCACGACCGATGGGGCCAACCTCTCCGCCACCATAGAGGCTACCACGAACAATACCACCATACATGGTCAGGTTGGAATGGTCTACGAAACTGTTGGCTACATACCCGCCACCAAAGACGTTTCCGCCACGGTCCAGCAGGTTATCACCTTCTTCCTTGTCGTCCAACTCTTCAACGTATTTGTATACGGGCGTCTCTGTTGTACCTGTGTTTTTGTATCGATAACCTATGAAGCCATTGTTGATGGTTACATTTGAATTACCTACAATACCACCACCTTCACCACCGCCATATACATTACGTGTGATGGCAGGAATACCGTTCAGGTAGGTTGTTCCGTTAAGGTCGCCAATAACAATGTGGCTCTCACCTTCAACATCGGGGGTTGTATTAGTGATTCCGGTATTGTCGTTATAATATCCCTTGTGGAAACCTACGCCACCACGCCAGCCGCCACCGTAAACGTTACGTACTGTACCGCCCTTGATGTAGGCATTGGCACTGGCTGTGAACTGACCTCCATAAATATTATAGACATTACCCGTGGTACCGCCAGCATAGATATCCTTATTTACAGTACCGCCAAGCAGGGCAGCATAGGTGCTTCCTAATACATCACCACTGTTGGGTTGTGCAGCATCACCTAAACCACCACCATAGGCGTAATTACCCACATATGCACCTTCATGGATGATAACGTTGGTATTGTATTTTTTAGCTTGCTTGGGGCCATTGGGATTGGTGGTTTCATTATAAGGCTCGCGGTCATCTATCTCAGCAGTTCTTGCCAATACATTGCTGAGGTTGGTTAATCCGTTGCCTGTGTAGTTGTCGAAGTCCGTATTCGGGGTATAGTAGGTGGTTGGGGGGGAATTGTTATCGTTAACGTTAACGTTATCGTTTTCAAAGGTTCCTATCGTCCAGGCATCCTTCCACATTTTATCCCAATTCTTGATGTCGTCTGCTGAATACAGTCTTTTAATATGGTCGGGTAACTGATTAATATTGGTAACGTTTTTAAATCCCATCATATAAGCCTGAATACTCTCGGCATTGAGCACCTGACCCAACTGGCCGCCGCCATAAACCTCATATACCTGGGCGCCCGGCAGCAGGTTTACTTCGGTGTATTCCGACCACGTGAACGTTCCGTAGCCGGCACCATAGACGGTACCTAAATAGCCTTTCTCTTTGTTAGACCATACGGGCGATGAGATGTTTACCTTACTGTAGAGCGTACGACGTACGTTGTTGTTACCGCCATAGATACCACCTGTTACAAGGGCATCTTCACTGGCAAAGTTAACGTTGGACTCATATACATCACATGGGGGCAACGCATTGGTTCCGTATGAACCGCCAAATATCTTACCAATCTTGATGGTGGAACCGGCAGGCACATTCACCTCGGTACGACGGGTGACACCCTCGTTGTAGCTACCACCATAGGCGGCAGCAATTTCTCCACTTACCAGGTCGATGATGGCAGAGGCTTCCTCCAATGTTTCCATACCAGCTGTGGTAGTGGGGTCTGTATTGGGGTCAACATAATGACTCATACCCACACCATAGTAGTTACCGGCACCAAAGACCTCGGTAGCAGCAAAGTTCTCCATACCCTCTGGGATATGAACATGCACGTAGCTATGCTCCTGCATGGCATCGCCATAACGCTGACCAGAGGCACCTTCACCGGCACCATACACTCGGCGGACACGGCTCTTGCTACTATATGATGTATCATCCTTGGGACGGAAATTAACAACTGAGTTATGGATGTATGGTTTATGAATTAAGTGAGCATACTTGGGATCATCGTAATCGTATGCACCATAACAACCGCCATATATACCAGGTGCGATGCCCTGCAGATACTCCACATAGGTGCTGGCTTTCATATTGTCAAGAGACCTGTAGGTTAAGTCGTCCGCATGGAATTTATCCTTGATGTTAAGGGAGCCTATAATCATGCCGCCCAGGTCGCTACCACCATATACGTAGTCACGAATATAGGGGAAGCCGTCATCGTAACCCTGGGGCTCTTTGTAATAATTCCAGCCCCAACCTACGTATGTCTCAGCGTGGCCAATCACGTCGGCATTACAGCCGCCAGCAAAGGCATCGAAGATACGACCGTTACCCAGATACATGTGGGTGTCGCCTATAACAGGCCCTTCGTAACCGCCAGCATAAAGTAACTCACTCTCTGCCATGTATACGGTATTATCCTCGGCACGGGTGGCACCGGCATGTTCGCCAAACAGGTTGATGGTGGTGCTGTATTTGGGATTGTACTCGTATCGTTTGCCGTTGAATGAGTAACAGCCAGTGTTCTTGTCATAGGTCCCATCCGGTTGTGTACTGGTGCCAGTGGATTTACCAATCACACCCTGCTCGCCACCGCCAAAGATCTGGAAACTATAGCCTCTTTTTAAGTTGATGGTGGTGCTGCCCCAAATCTCGGAGTCCTTACCATAGCCGCCGCCGAAGATGCTGAGGGCAGAAGCCATCTCATCCATTCCCTGCTCGTCCAGGATTACACCCGAGTTGCGCTCTAGAATTTTATATTTGAAATCTTCTTCATGGTCGTAAAGCGGTCGGTCGTCATCACCTTCTATCTGAGCAAAGATGTTATTGCGGTCAATAATATTGTCAATCATGTTAATAACAACATTTCCGTTTACATGACCGCTATGATAGCAACCGCCATACAGGTTACCGCCCTTCAGACGACGGGCCTCATCAGCAGCTGTTGCTTCGCCGGTTCCTGAGCCGGGTCCTGTCTCTGTATATCCGCTGGCATATTCGTAGTACTTGTTTTCAGTAACTTGTTCTGTTCCGGTAGCGGTATAGGCCTCGTATTCATCTGTGGTGCCAGTCTTCTTGGTGTAGTATGTATGACCAGATGTCAGGGTTGTTCCGCTTGCTACAGGGGTATAGGTATCCTCCCATGTCACGGTGTTCCATTCCAGTTGAGGGTTGCCATTGTTGTCAAGCACATATTGTACTTTTCCTTCATTTAACACAGGTTGATAATTAGCATCTCTCTGAACCTTCCACCGTTTGGGATATATCTGAACCTTGTCGCAGTCTATGATGAGGCGGTCCTTGATATTGCCGTCAGTGTCTGTATAACCATCGTTCTCGTCGGCGGAACCCATAATACCACCTTCGTAGGGAGCATTCAACTGAACGTTATCAACAGTTTTTACAGCCACATTGGCATTGTTGCAACCGCCCACAATCTTTTCATACACATTTATGGGGTATTCCAACTTCATGTTCAGCGTGCCAGGATACGTCATACTACCCACGTTACCACCGCAGTAGAACGAACCAATCCACGAAGAGTAGGGTACGTAGTTTTCTGGATTGCCCAGCAGTTTGCTGTCGACGGAGATCGAAGGCAACAGATTCATGGCCGCAGCCTCCATGTATTTGTTCATCTGTGCCTGTTCCTTCAGATTTATCGAACTAAAGTCCGTATAACCAGTAGCCGATGTTAACGATACCTCCTTATCCTTTACATATCCGTTATAATACTTTAGGTTATCTTCGCTTACCATGTGTTCTCCGTTATTGCCGAGGAAGACATTTTCGGCAATAACATAAGAGCCCATTTTTAGCTCGACCAATGCGTTCGGGTCATCGTTCTTCAGCGTTGCACAGTTTCCTCCGCAGAACACGTTACCCTTTATGATGGTTGGCTTGTCCTCTGTTCCAGCCAAGCGGATAGATACCTGCTCGGCGTGTGGCCTGATTAGGTTCAGCGCTGTCAAAGATTCCAAGCCTGATTCTGCAGTAATATTTTCTTTTGACAATTCTGTTTGGGGGTGATAGTACAAATCGCTCCATGTGGGATGGTTGGCCAAGTCTGAATTGTCGGTATACGGATAGGCTCCATTACCTCCACCGTATATGTTACCTTCGATACTGGTACGCACACCTACGGCATTACCGCCCCAAATCTTACCTCGAATATCGTTTCCGCCATATACATTATTTATCTTACCTCCTCGTATCAGCAAACGGGCAGCAAATCCGGCAGGGAAATTGTATAAACGCTCGCCATGCTCGTCTAGGTCAGTAATATCTATATAGGCCGAGGCCATGTCTTCACCAGTTGCGGGATTAATAGGACGTACATTGGCCATACGGCAACCGCCATAGATGTTGTTTATCTCGAGCGGCTTGCGAGAATTGGCTTTATCGAGTTTGGGGTTAACATCCAGCAACAGACCCACGGGACTGGTCATGTCTCCCTTATTACCACCGCTATATACGTTACGGATGAGGCCGCTCTGCAGGTCCCAGGTGGGGCGGATAGCCATCTTTGCCATATTGTTACCGCCAAAGAGGCTACCTATCTGGTAATCTGCACTGGTGGCATAGGTAAAGCCGGGGTTGACACCCATCTTCAGAATACGCTCATCTGTCAGTTGTTGCTCTCCATCAACTAAGATGCCATTCACCACATCGCTGGGGTTATCCACATGGATAACGGTATTCTTACGGATGGTAGCATTGTTACCACCGCCAAAGGCATAGACGATACTTCCACCATCAATCTCCAGATAGGTCTTGTCCAACTCGGGTAGTTGGAAGCCTGTGGTGTTAAAAGCAATCAGGTTGTTGTTTTTGTCATAGATGCGATATCTGGCATCATCTGCCTCATTTGTGTCATTGGGGTCTAATTTTTCGTGTGGTACTCTGTATTCATAGTCACCATTACCACCGGCAAAAAGGGAGCCTATATAAAGGGCATCAGTAGTGGTTTTCTTATTATTAGTAACGGTTTCCCCATGGGTATCCTCTGAGTCTATTTTTACAAAGGTGTTATAGGTGGTGTAGATATTCTTTTCATCTTCAGGGTCTTCTGTGTTTTGGTAGTTAAGACTATCTACAGCCATTTCAAATGGCTTTTCTTGAGAGGTTCCGATGGTTCCTGCAATATCGTTACCGCCATACACCTGATCGATGAGGATGCTACCGGTATTGGTGTTCTCAGTGGGAGCTTCGGTATTGTCTCTGTTCAAGCCATTGATATGAACGTATGTGCGTCCACCCACATCAGCCATACGGGCACCACCAAATACGCGGTCAATATCACCACTCTTTACGGTAACAGTAGTCTTTCCTTTCACATCACCCTTATTTCCACCGCCATAGACGTTACCGCCTATCTTTTGCCCGTAAGCGGGCAAAGTGAAGAGTGAAGAGTGAAGAATGAAGAATAATACCGTCAGCCTCATAAGCCTCATAGGCCTCATAAGCCCTACAAGCCCCATAGGCCTCATAAGCCCTATAAGCCCTATAAGCCTCATAAGCCCCATAGGCCTCATAAGCCTCATAGGCCTCATTAGTCCCATTATAGTCTTCATCTTCTTCATTTCTTCTTTGTTCGCCGGACCGCTTCGCTGTTTTGGACCGCTAACGCTCTTCCGTGACCGCTTCGCTCCTCCGGTAATTTTCAATTTTCAATTTTCAATTCTCAATTCTCAATTCTCAATAACCTCTAACCTCTAACCTCTACTCAATTCTACTTAATGTCCATTGTAAACTCAAGGTCATCATCCGACATCTGGTACAGGTACGTGGGACCAATGGTCAGACGCAGCGTATAGCTGTAACCGCGTTGCAACTGAGGCGTACTGAACAACGCTTTTGGGTTCAGAACATTCACAGCCGATTGGTCCTTACGAATCAGATTACCTTTTTTGTCATAAATGTCGTACATTGTTGTTAACTTATAATAGTTCTCACTGCCAGACTTAGGTATATAACCGGATTTCTCCACGTAAACCTTATTATTGTCTTGGTCTAAACTTGGCAACCTGTCATTTACTGTTTTATTATCTTCTGTTCTGTCTTCCCATTTAGCATTTGGGTTGTCGTAGATGAGAACCTTATCCATCTTTGCGCCCGACGGGTCTGCCTGGAATGTAACATCTCCCACGATGGGTGATTCGAAGGTGGATGTCGCCTGTAGCGTAACGATTGTCTTCAGCTTTGGCATAAGTACTGTGCAGGCTTCATCCGTATATGATTCCAGTTCCAGACGTTTTATGACGATATCACGTAACTGGTTGTAAGTCTCGTCCACACGGAAACACAGACGCAGGGCAGCGTACAGGTGATCAAAGAGGAAGAATAGTATGTTCTTGTTTTCGTCTCCTTCTCCTGCCTTAATATAGCATTTGAAGTCGCCGGTCTTCATCCATTCAGTATAATTTCCGCTTCCATCATTGATGAAGTATTTGTATTTGACAGGATCTGTTGATATCTGGTTTCTAATAGCATCCTTAGCACCTGTTATGATGCAGAAGTCTTTTGTCATGGCTGCGTTTAGTCCGGTGAATGTCATTATGGCACCATTAGCGTATGTGCCGTTAGGTTCTATAGTAACTTCACCAGCATCGTAAGGCATGTAGCCATAGAGATAGTAATCACCGGCACCAATATCCCCGGTCATACGCCATGTCTTGTTGATACCATCCTCTTTGTAACCATAATGAAACTTGCTCTTAATGACGGTTCCATCACTCTTGGTGAAGAATACGCCATAAGCTAAATATACATGTTCCTCAGTATAGTTGTTGGGCATCCAGTTGGGTGTTGTAGCACGGGTAACAGCATCCACCTCCTCATACTTAGCCGAACTGCTCATAATCTCAATGGAAACCTCCTTTGGCTCCTCCGGACCATCCAACTCATCAGAGGTACAGCCGCCCATAAGCCCCATAAGTCCCATAAGTCCCATAAGCCCCATAAGCCCCATAGGCCTCATAGGCCCCATAGGTCTCATAGGCCCCATAAGCCCCATAGGCCTCATAAGCCCCATAAGCCTCATAAGCCACATAGGCCTCATAGGCCTCATAGGCCCTATATGCCTCATTAGTCCCATTATGGTCTTAATCTTCTTCATATCTTCTTTGTTCGCCGGACCGCTTCGCTGTTTTGGACCGCTAACGCTCTTCCGTGACCGCTTCGCTCCTCCGGTAATTTTCAATTTTCAATTCTCAATTCTCAATTCTCAATTCTCAATTCTCAATTCTCAATAACCTCTAACCTTTACCAATTATACAAAATGTATTCCTTGTCACCACCCGTTTGCCAGTCTGCGAAGGATGTTCGAACAGATTCCAGTTCTACGCCGCCATCGCCATTCACCTTAAATACATAAGTATAGCTGTATCCTGGCAGCCAATCCATGTACTGCGCAGGCACTATGCAACTCTTTTCTTCACCATCCACTCTTACCTTATATATATAGCTGCCCTGGTTGGTAGCAGGGATAACCGTTTCCCAATAATGGTCCTCTGCTACGGGAGGTGCCGTTGATGCTTCCGTCCAGCGGCGGTTGAGCGAGCTTAGGGACTGGTTTGAACTGGGGTCAATATCTACTTGCTCCGTTGTTTCGTTGCCCTTCAGCGGATAGGTGATGGTTGCGTTTGCTTTCTTGGCGATACGCAGTTCCTTGTTGGTGGGGCGGAAGTCATCCTCCTCCAGCAGTAGTGGGATGGTGGGATCTGCCAATATTATCATAAACCTTACCTTAGAGAGTAGTTGCATAAACTGCAGCGTTACGGGCTTGCCAAACTCTCCATTACTGTTGTTCGAGAACCACAGCTTGCTGTAGTAAGGCGTCATCTCCTCGTTTATGGCATCTGCAGTGAAGGACACCTGGTAGCTGCTAAAGCTTTCGTCGCTCTCATTTTCTTTCTTCCCTGTTACCGTTGTTCCACTTGTTGCCGCAAAGAAGCGGTAGGCTTTGGCTTCCATGTCCCAGTATTTGGGGGTTTGGTCGGGGTAGGCGGGAAGGATGTAGTCCCAGCCGTCGGTGTTGGTAACTGAGCTGTTGCTTGCTTCATACCTTACGTGGTATCCGGGCATCACAGTCTGGTATGTAGAGTAGGGATTTCCCTGAGGCCCGTCGTTTTTGAAGGCCCATACGCGGAAGGATGTAACACCCTTTTCATTCAGAGGTGTGGTGCTCTCCGCACGAGTAACCTTCTCCTCAGTCATGTTACCGCTAAAGGCAATAGCGGTTTCCTTCACCTCAGGCTTAGGCTCCACCGGTGGCTCCTGCTCAGATGAGCAGCCGCCCATAAGCCCCATAAGCCCTATAAGCCCCATAAGCCTCATAGGCCCCATAAGCCTCATAAGCCCCATAGGTCTCATAGGCTTCCTCCTTTCTGCGCTTCCAGCTCCGCTATGCGGGCTCTCAGTTGCGCGTTCTCAGCCTCTAACTCCGCTATGCGGGCCTTTTGGTCGTTGCGGTAGCCTAAGCGGGCTGCTGTCATCTGCTCGCGGATTCCACCTTTTTCGGCAAAGTCCTTTTGCAGGCGGTCTATAAGCTTACCCATCATATTGTCAAACTGGTGGAGTAGCGTGATGGTGATGTTAGCTATGGCTTCATCAGAGCGGCGCTCTATGCCCGCCATAAAGTCTTGGGATTCTGTATGACGGATGCAGAACTCGCGGGTTTTGATAGCCCGTTCGTCCTGGAGCGACCACTGCTGAAGGTTCCGAACCCTCAGGTAGTCTTCATAATCCACCAGCAGTTCTTTCATACTTGCCCTTGCTACATTCATCAGTTTCAGTTCTGTTTCAGAAGAGGTGGAACTGGCAGCGCTTCCTTCAGCAATGTTCTGCTTGCCGGAACGTGCAGCCTGTACCATCTGATCTATGGTGCGGTCACCTTTAGAGAGAAAGTGTTGAGTAAAGAAGAAGGTAAGGTCAAAGATGGCAGTAGCCTTCTTATAGACCAGCAGCCCCTCATAGTTACCTTTTTTAGGCAAGAATGTCTGAGGCTCCAAAGGCTTATGGCCATTATAAGTCTCATCAGGCTCACAGACCTCATAAAACCCATCAGCCCCATCAGCCTCATAGGTCTCATCAGCCTCATTGGCCTCATAGTCCTCATTAGCCTTATATTCTTCTTCCTCTTTCATTCTTTCTCTTCAACGCTAACGTTAACGCTAACCTTAACTATTTTTCGTTTTCGTTTTCACTCCCCTCTAACCTCTAACCGTTATTTTTTTGTTTTTGTAGCTCAGCGGAGCGAACCCCGCTGAGCTTTATTTAGAGAGGGATTAAGGAGTTACAACCTTAATGATCTTGTAATACTTCTTGTTGCTATCAGAGGTATCGATGAACTCGAATGCATAGGTACCGGCAGCTGTCGGTGTGAACTTAGCATTGTTAACAGTGATGGCAACACCTGTGGGTGAGTCTGCATCAGGTATTGTTGTGCCAGCAGTGAGAGATGGTACACCGGTAGTCGTGACTATCAGACTCTTCATGCCTACACCAGTGACAGTCCAAGATGTTGGATTGTCATTATTATCCTTTGTACCATGAGCCAGAGCATTAGCTACGCTTTCTTCTGTAATCTCCTGAGTAGCACCAGTACCTGTAGTGTTAGTTACAAGATAGAGGTTAGCATTTGTGCCGACGGTCAATGTCGGTACTGTGCCACCCTTGTCAACCGCAACATAAATAGTGCTGCCTGTTGGGTATTCTGCCTTTGCTGCTTGAGTCGGATTCTGACCCTTAGCATAAGTCGTAATGCTGGGATTATCAACAGTTGTGACAGTCTCCTGGTTACCTGCCTCGTCCTCAACTACTACAGCATCGAAGGTGATGGGATTCAAGTCATCATCGGTAAGCTTGAAGAGGTAGGTGTACTTAAAGTTTGGTTTCCAAGCAAGGTACTTACCGGGAATCTCAGCGGTCTTACCTGTGATGGTTATCGTTTCCTTTGTAATCTCATTGTACAACGTGTAGTTTACCTTCAGTTTCAGGTTGGTAGTGTTACCTTCTTGTGGCATCACTAAAGTATATGTAGCATCTGCTTTATCATAAGTAGCAGCAGTTGCTGTCTCACCAAGGAACTTAGCTGTACCTGTAGTGGTCAATGTGCTATAGTTTGTACCTAGAACGAGGTCTGTTGCGGGAGTTGATGGTGTGGTCACGCTAACGATGGGCTGATCCAAAGCAGCATTAGTGCCATTGCCGTAGGTTACAGTAAGTGTACCCTCAAAGTTTGTGGCACTGATGTTATTACATACAGCACCGAAAGCATTTGTAGGAGTGGATGCACCATCGTTATATTCGGTTGTGCCATATTGCTTGAAGAAATGGATAGCTGATACCTTATATCCAGGAATGGTCTCATAAATACCTACGCGGACCTGTGACTGAGAATTGCGGAAAGTCAGTTTTACGGGATTGTGTGTATAGCCATCGCCTTTTGCAATGTTGTTGCGGTCTGCAAAGTACAACTTGTCGAGGCTGGGGTAAACAGGAGTAGTACCATCAGTCTTTTTCAGTACGATAGTGTAACCCTTAGCATACTGATCAGTTCCACTAGTGTTTTTTGTAATAGTCACACGACCATTCTGAATATCTGCAGGCAGTGCAGAAACAGCGGTGAAGGTGTAAGAGCTAGCTGCATCATCCCAGAATTTGATGGTCTGCACAACATCAGCACCACTGTTGGGAGTGATATTGGTAGAATAGCTCGTTGTGGGAATCGTAGCAGAGGCATCGTTAAACTTGAATCCAACATACTCCCAATCCTTCGTGTTTGAAGTTGAGGTATATGCAGAATTAGTAACATAGTTCACAACATAGTTATTGATGACAAGATTACCTGTGCCAGGATTTGTACCTGCAGCTGTTTGGTCTTCATTCTTTTCTGCATACACGATGAACTGGTTGTTCAGCTTTGTAGCAGCAGCGGCCCCCTCCGCACGAGTTGGAGTGGGCACGTCAAAGCCAAAGGTGATGGCTTGATCTCCATTGGCAATGTGCTTCTCGTCTTCTGTGCCAAGATAGCTGTCATTGGCACAGCTTGCAAAAGCCAAGATGGCGGAAGCAAATAATAAATACTTTTTCATAACTCAAGAAAAAATTAACCGGTTAAAATATTTTTTTCTTTCTTTAATCTCTCTCTCTCTCTTATTATCTTTTTTCTATTCCTTTTTTTGTTCTTCTATCTACGAACCATCTTCGAACCTTCAAGCTCTTTTTCTGCTTCTTCTCTGCTTCTTCTCTGCTTCTAAGCTGCTTCTACCCTGCTTCTACTCTGCTTCTACTCTGCTTCTAAGCTGCTTCTACCCATACTCATGAGTATGCTTAGAGTATGCTTAGAGTATGGCTGCAGTATGCTTAGAGTATGCTTAGAGTATGGCTGCAATATTAGAACAATGTTTTTATTTATTTTTTGTAACCAAGTGGGGAGTCGAACCCCACTTGGCTTTATAGGATGTTACTGAACCTTAATAACCTTTACGCCATAAACCTTGTTAAGGTTGGTGTACTTCTTGTAGTACGTACCAGCAGCGAAGGTAGCAGGAGCAGCAGTTGCGCCATTGGGATCTGCATACCAAACACCTGTCGTTGACCAGTCTGTAGGCTCAGTCGTCAGAGCATTAGCAGAGTAATAGTTACTTGCTGCAGGTGCAGGATCAGGAGTTGCATCATAGACGTATGCATACGTGCCTGCAGCAGCGGTGAACTTGGCTGCTTCACCAGCAGCTACAGTGATGTTGTTACCATCAGCACCAGGAACGGTCGTGATGGTAGCATCGCTTGTAGCTTCGGTGAGGACAAGTCCATTGCGGCCTGTAATGGTGCCAGTGCCTGTTGAAGCCTGAATGTTCAAAGCGTCCATAACTTCTGCTTCTGTAGCAGCGCGGCTCAGCGTATAGAGCTGACCCTTTGTGCCAAGGTCAGTCTTCAGTGTACCAGCTGCGATAACCTGTACATAGATGTCGCCAGCAGCATATTCGTTCTTGGTGATGTCATGACCCTTCTGATAAGTAGTAATGCTAGGAGATGCCACAGTGGTGATGGTGCTCTGAGTGTAGTCCTGAGTTTCCATAACTACAGCATCGAAGGTGATGGGATAGAGACCTTTGGGATCACCAGTTAAGGTGCTTGTCCAGCCATTGGTGTTATCGGAAATCTTAAAGATGTAAGTGTAAGCATAGTTGCTCTTCCATGCAGCATAGATGGCAGGAACGTAAGCAGTAGCGCCATGAACTTTGATTTCCTCACCTGAACCGTCGATAGATTCGAGCGTGTAGTCAATGCGGAGCTGAAGTACTGTACCTTCCTCATTAGGCATAGCAATCTGATAGTAATTGTTAGTTGCGCTACCGGCAAAGGATGCTAGAGCAGAAGTACGACCAAGGAATTGGGTGCCAGTCTTCTCTTTGTACTCAACACCAGTGTAATTCAGCCCATCAAAAGTTTTTGTAGACACTTTACCTGAAGCGTCGGCAACGAAAGAAACATGAGCCTTATTGTAGTCGCTGTTGCTAATGTTGCTCTTGCCTACTGTGGGGAATGATACAGTGTAAGTACCTGCGGTGTAGAAGTTGTCTTTGGCAGCTGTAGGTGTTGTGAATAGCGTAGCATCTGTAGAAGAAGCACCTGTAGCTAGAGTAGTAGTAGCATCAGTGTAGAACTTAACATCCTTTACAGAATAGCCAGGAACGGTCTCATAGAGAGCAATACGTACTTTTGAAGACAAAGCACGGAAAGTAAGAGGTACTTCTTTGCCATAGTTACCACTGGACTTATATACTGTCACCATATCGGCAATGTAGCACTTCTCCAAATCTGCAGCTTTACCAGAGAGTTTATAGGCTGCTGTTTTTGCATTTTTTGGATTGATAGCAGTTACATGAACCTGATTGGCGCCTAAAGCTCGAGTTATAGCAGCAGCCTCGTCAGCATCAGTTGAAAGTGTTGTAGTAACGTTTGCTGTACCTGTTGAGTAGGCAATGAAATCATACTGAGCAGCACTATAGTCCCAGTACTTGATGGACTGTGTGTTGCCAGCAATGCCAGAAGGAGCTACAGCATTAATTCCTACATATTCCCAGTCGGAAGAATTGGATTCTGTGGTAGCTGCTGTATTCTGAGCCCAGTTAACAACATAGTTGTCAAATACGGTACCTGTTGCAACAACAGTTTTTGTAACATCACCTGCACCTTTAAAACCAGCTACGGTAAAGTGGTTATTCAGCAGTTTTGCTGCGTCAGCACCAATGTGGTCTGCACGGGTCATGCCTTTGTAAACAGTGCTGAAAGCGATAGCGCCATCTTCACCTGTGGTCTTTGGTGTGGTTACATCATTGACCAAAGTGTCGTTTGTGCAACTTGCCAATGCTACGATTGCAGTTGCCATAAATACATAAATCTTTCTCATACTGTTTATTTTTGTAGTATGTTAATTTTCAATTTAATTTGTTCTCTCTCTCTGTTTTCTTTTTTAGGAGTTACCGCTTCGCTCCGTAGTTTTCGTTTACTGTTTACCGTTTACTGTTTACGGTTTACTGTTTACGGTTTACGGTTTACCGTTTACTGTTTATCGAACTTCAGCCATCAGCCATCAGACTTCAGCCTTCGTCTTTCGTACTTCGTCTCTAATCTCTAATCTCTCAACTTTTATTTTAAGGAGTTACCGCTTCGCTCAGAAGTTACCGGCCTTACGGCCTAGGAGTTACCGGGCTTTCAGCCCTCTGAAGTTACCGCTTCGCTCCGACGATTGTTCTACACGTATTCAATTCTCAATTCTCAATTCTCAATTTTCAATTAACGAATTTATTCGTTTCGGGCACCGGCCCTATGTTAAACATTTTTTTCTTTGTCACCAAGCGAGGAGTCGAACCTCGCCTGGCGTATAGAGTATATTACTGTACCTTTATTACCTTAGTGTAGTATTCACCGTCGTTCTTGGTGTACTTGTCGAAGTAGGTCTGACCTACAACTTCTGCAGTCTCGGTAGCTACAACGTACTTGGTGGTGTCGAGCTCGAACCAGCCAGTAGTCTGCTGAGGCAGGATGACGCAGTAGGTGTAAACATAAGGATCTGTAGCCGTGCCTTCACCAGTTCTCTGATAGTAAGCAGTACCATCAACAGGAGCAGCATCTGTCTTAGCTGTGTAAGTTGTACCATCGAAGGTGAAAAGGTCTGCAGCAGTAGCTGTACCAGCAGCAAAGTCAGCATAAGCTACATTGTGAGCTGCCTTGTAAGTCTGACCCTTGTCGAGTGTGTAGTAGTAAGTAGTACCTGTTACAGCATAGCCGGAAGCGATGGTGTTACCTGCAGCATCGAGGTAGAGGTTGCTAACACCCTGACCGATGAAAGGAGTCTGCATGGTGTAAACACCAGCATCCTCTTTGAAGTACTTCACGCCCTTCTGAGCATCTGTAGCAGCGGGAGCCTTGTAATCATAGCGATACTTGGTCTGGCCGGCTTCGAACTTTGCCCAGTTGAGTGCCTGATACTTAACAACATCGTTAGCTGCAGTAGGAGCAGTTTTTGTATAAACGAATGCATAGGTGGTATTGGCAGTAGGAGTGAAGCGCAGAGCCTGGTCTGTAGCTACAGAGATAGCGTTGCCGTCGGTACCGAACTCTACAGAGTTGGTCAGAGTAGAGGTGGCATTTGTCAGTACCAGACCGCTGCGGCCCTTAACGGTACTTGTAGCAGCATCGTCATCCTGCATCTGCAGTGCATCTACAACTTCAGCCTCGGTCTTACCAGCGGGGATGGTATAGAGGGCGGCCTTGCCTGTAAGGGTTACCAGAGCGTCACCTTCGTTAACAGTTACAAAGATGTCCTTGCCAGTTTTATATTCATCAGCATTTACAACAGTAGAAGCCTGCTGATATGTGGTGATGCTGGGAGTAGCGATGGTGGTAATGGTCTCCTGTGTAGCATCGTTGTCCTCTGCATTCACAACAACAGCGTCGAAGGTGATAGGATAGAGACCTGCGGGATCGCTGTTGACTGTTGCATCGTCAGCCTGAGTGGGATCATAGACTCCAGTGCGGCCGTTGGTCTTGTCGCTAATCTTAAACAGATAGGTATAAGCGAAGCCGGGTTTCCAGGTTGTGTAGATGCCGGGAACCTGTGTCTTAGAGTTCTTTACGAAGATTTCCTCGCCGCTACCGTCGATAGACTCCAATGTATAGTCAACACGCAGGTTCAGGTTGGTACCTGTTTCGTTGGGCATGTAGATAACATAGTAGTTGGTAGCAGGGTCACCGGCATAAGATGCGGTGCTGGAGCTACGGCCCAGGAATACGTTGCCTGTAGTCTTTTCGCCTTCCTCAGCGATGGTGTAGTTCAGACCACCCCAGTCAACGATAGTTGTCTGTGCTACGCCAGTCTTGGGAGCGAAGGTTACATGAGCCTGATTGTTGTCATCACTGCTTGGAGTATCAACTGTTGGGAAGCTAACCGTATAAGTACCCTCGGTGTAGATGTCGGCATCAGTAGAGAAAATGGTAGCATTGTTAACAATCTGACCATCTGCGGGCTTAGTGGGATCAGTTGCATCAGCATCAAGGACACCATCTTTGGTGTAGAACTTAACGTCCTTAACAGAGTAACCTGGAACGGTCTCGTAGATAGCGATACGTACCTTGGTACCGAGCTGACGGAACTTAAATTCAACAGGATTGTCGCCATACTTAGCCTTCTTAACGGTTACGAGGTCTGCAATGTAGCAAGCAGACAAGTCGTCAGCTGTACCAGTGAAGGTGTAAGCAACCTTGTCGGTACCTGTTCCTGTTGCTTTGTCAGGTGTGATAGCACTAACCAATACCTTGCCAGCAGCGGGTGTACCTTCGTAGATAGCAGTCTTAGAACCTGTTGACCAGGCGATGAAGTCGTACTGGGGTTTGCTGTAATCCCAATACTTAATCTGCTGAGAGGTGATACCGTTGTCAGTAGCATGCTTGATAGGGGTGTTAGCTACACCTACATACTCCCAGTTGGTAGAATTGGACTCGGTAGTATTGGCGGTATTCTCTTTATATTCTACCAAGTAGTTGTCGAATACAATGTTGGATTTCGGATCCGTAGTTGAGAAAGCGGTCTGATTTCCCTTATAGCCGGAAACTACGAACTTGTTGCCCAGGAGGGTTGCAGCGTCAGCACCGGTAGCATCGGCACGTGTCATACCTTTCCTTACGGAGCCAAATACAATGGCGCTCTCGGTCGGAGTGATAGGCTCCTGTGTAACGATCTCTTCGTTAGCACAACTGGCCATGAATAACCCGGCAGCAAAAATGTAATAAAACTTTTTCATGTTATTTCTATATGTTAATTATTTGTTTTCGTTTACTGTTTACGGTTTACTGTTTACCGTTTACGGTTTCGTTGTTAATTTTCAACTTTCAACTGTCAACTTTCAACTCGTGAAATCAATGTTCTTCCGTTGAACTGTTATCTGTTCCGTCTATATTGGTGTATACTGTCTGGTTTCCTTCTTCTGCCTCTACAACCACTGCATCGAAGGTGATGGGGAAGAGGGTGGCAGGATTTTCGGGATCGGGAATGACACCGCCTGGATTGTCAGGATCGGGTATCGTGGGTACAGGCACAGGGTTTGACGGGTCGTGCTGGTCGCCACCAGGTCCTTTTGGATAGTCGGGGTTGGGGACGAGCGGAGCAGCGGGGTCGGGAATCGTGTTGCCTGGATTGTCAGGATCGGGAATCTGGGGATAACTGGGATCGGGAACATAGGGAGGAATAATCTCGCCTGTTTCAGGATCTATGATAGGATCGTTGTCACCGCCACCGTTATCGGGATCCGGGTCACGACCGGGACCAACAGTGATTGTACCACCGCCACCTTCGCCGGTATAGCCGTTGCTATTGTCGGTAATCTTAAATAAATAGGTATAAGAGTAGTTGGGCTTCCACTGCAGGAAACTGGCGGGTACGCTACAATAAGCATCGCGTACATGGATAGAGTCGCCAGAACCGTCGAGGGCTATAAGGGTATAGTCGACGCGCATCTGCATCTTCAGCGAGTTGTTCTCGTTGGGAAGAATAGGCTTGTAGGACGTGGTTACACCAGCCTTTCCGTCGACGGTATAGGTGCCCTTGCCATAGGTTGCCGTGCTGGATGTAGTTCCCAGGAATGCATTAACAGCTGTAGCAGTAGCTTTTCCGTCGGTGGTGAGGTAGGGCTTGTCTGTTACGCCCTCCTGTGTAAATGCATAGGTGTAATCCAACAGACCGAAGCTGTTGCAGAATGACATCTTGTTGTCTGCGCCTGCAAAGGTTACCTTAGCTGCATTTGTTGCATCGTCGTAGGTTACAGTGTATTTACCTGACGTGGGGAATGCGGAACCCACTCCGACTTCCTTGCTGCCGGAGGGAGCACCGATATAGTAGAACACAAGGTCCTTGATGGCATAGCCGGGCACTGTCTCGTAGAAACCGATGCGCATCTGTGCTCCCATACGACGGAACTGGAACTGTACCGTGTTCTTGTAGGGGGTGGTTGCAGGAGTGGTTGCTGTCTTTGCCTGTGCCGTAGGAGTAGCTGTTATACGGTCGGCAACGTAGATGCTGGTCATAGACGCTGCATCGGCAACATTGATACGCATACCTTCGGTAGTGCTGGTGATGAGCTCGTCGGCAGCAAGACCTGCTGCAGCTACGAAGTCGAAGCGCTCGGCGCTATAATCCCAGTACTTGACAGCCTGGACGGCACCCTTCTTGGATACCTTGCCAGAGTACTCCCAGTCGTCGGAATTGGTGAGGGTATTACCTGCTGTGCTGGCTTTATACTCTACCACATAGTTATCAAAGACGGGACTTGTGGTACCTTCTTTGGTCTTGGTGCCATAGAGCACGAACTGGTTGCCCAGGAGGGCTGCAGATTCCTCGTGTGTGGCACGTGTACGCTGTTTGGCAACACTACCAAAACCGATCTCCATAAGACCGCCTGGTCCCGGATCTATGATTTTGCCGTTACCAACATAGCTGTCCTGGGAACAGGCCGTGAAGGCCAGTCCCAGTACAGCTGTGATGATGAATTTATTTTCTGTTCTCATTTTGAATATCTCAGACCTTATGTTGTCTATACACTATTATATATATTACTCTACAGTCTTAACAACCTTGAAGATGTCGACGTAGTTGCCAGGAACATCCTCGAGGCCTGTGGGCAGGTAGCGCAGCCATACGATGTAGTAGCCGGGCTTCTCTACCTTGAACTGAGCTGAAGTTGTACCAGCCTGGTCGATAGTCTGACCTGCTTCGGGTGTACCACCGATAGCATCATAGGTATAGGTGTTGTTGTCTGTTACAGACTGCTCTGTAGGCTCTGTAGCTGCGTATGCAACCTTCCACTCACCGTGAGAGATAGAGCTTACGATAACTGTCTCGCCTACCTTGTACTCACCTGCGTTGGTAACGTCGGATGTCTTAGAGTAAGTTGTGATAGCGTCGCCACCGAGACCGGTAACACCAGTGATGGTCTCTTGCTTGTAATCCTCAACAGAAGAAACGGCTGCATCGAAGGTGATAGGATAGAGACCTTCGGGATCTGCACCAGGATTGGGGTTGGGGTTTGGATTGTCGGGATCCTCGGGGTTGGGGTTCTCACCTGTGGTACCGTTGGTCTTGTCGGAAATCTTGAAGATATAGGTGTAAGCATAGTTGGGCTTCCAGAGAGCAAAGCTAACAGGAACCACAGCGCTGGCACCCTTTACATAGATGGGAGCACCTACACCGTCGAGGCTTACGAGGGTGAAGTCGACAGTAAGAACGAGGTTAGTATTGTTGCTTGCGAAGGGGATAACGGGCTGCCATGCAGAGTTGGCTACATCAGCACCGTCGATTACAGCGTCCTTCTTGGCATAGGTGGGCTGAGCAGATGTGGTGCTCAGGAAGACATTGTCACCTGTTTCATCTACAGTACCGTCCTCCTTCATGTAACCGCCGCTTACCAGGTTGCTGGCAGCCTTGGTGTAAGCCAACTCGCCAAACAGGAAGTTGTCTGATACATCGGTACCCTGGAAGTCAGCAAGAACACGGTTGCTCTCGTCGTAAGTAATTGTAACATCGCCAGATACGGGGAAGCTACCACGAAGACCTGCAACAGTCTTGGTGCTGCTACCGCGAGCTGCGAGGTAGTTGTCGCCATAGTAGAACTTAACATCCTTAACAGCATAGCCGGGAACAGTCTCGTAGATACCCAGACGCAGGCGGGCAGCCAGACGCTTGAATGTAAAGGTGATGGTGTGGCCATACTGCGCATTGCTGGTCTCGCCAGTTGCGCTGGCCTGATGCTTAGCTGTTACACGGTCGCTGACGAAGATCTTACCGAAGTTGGTCTGGTCAACGGGGAATGAGTTGGTGGTAGAACCAGTGATACGCTTTTCATCCTCCAGACCGGCGAAAGCAACGAAGTCGTACTCGGGAGCATTGAGGTCCCAGTACTTAACTGACTGAGTAGCAGGATTCAAACCCTTAGAGTCGAAGCCCAGGTAGGTCCAACCGTTGGTGTTGGTAGAGTCGCTGCCTGCTTCGCCATTGTATTTTACAACATAGTTGTCGAAAATGGGGGTTTCTGCACCTTTGTTGTTAATTACACCGTAAACACGGAAATTATTGTTCAGTAATGCTGCTGCATCACTGCCTGTAATGTCGGCACGGGTAACTCTGTTACTGCCACTATTGAAGTTGATAGCAATACCGTTGTTAACCTGAACGTTTTCAACACTTGTGGTTAATTCCTCATTAGAGCAACCGGTAAAAAACACAGCTACTACAACTGATAAGTAAAAGACAATTTTTTTCATTTCCTCTAATTGTTACTGTTTTTTATTTTCGTTATCGTTATCGTTATCGTTATCGCTTAGCTTAATAGCTTAGTAGCTTAATAGAGTTTTGGTTATCGTTTTGGTTATCGTTATCGTTATCGTTATTACATCGGGAACTCATATGTGCCGCCGTCTTCGTAGTCCTTGACTACAGCATTGAAGGCTGAACCGCCGCTGCGGCGTGGTACAGGGATGGTATCCATATCCAGTTCAATGGTAATTACACCGCCCTTCCAGCGATTCCGTATCTGGTCAGTCACGTTAAAGACAAGGGTCGTATCCATACCATTATTAAACTGCATATTAATGTTCATGTAGTGGTCGTAGGTGTCTTTTACCTCGCTACGATGCTTGATGCGGTTGCCATTCTGACCTGGAATTCCGAATGTCATGAGACGGCCGCCGGCGACGGCTACGACTTCTCCGCTTTCCAGTTCGACACTGGGCTTGAAGCGGGCGTTATAGGTGATGGTGGCCGGAATATCTTCGGACACACCGGTGTTCACATTGGTTGATTTGGCCAAGGCTGAGAGGTCTGCGGAACCGTCTATACCTATTATCTTATTATTATTATGGTGTAGAATAACCTGAGTAAGATATATATAGGTAATAGGCTCCAGCACCATGTTAAGCCTCTTGACGTATACGTTACGCTCAGCATCGTATTCGAAACCTTCCAGCGACTCGTTGATCTCGAGAGCCCTGCTATAGGCTGAGAACAGCTGCTCGGTCTGATAGAATGCACGGGTAAAGCGGGGTGCCTGATAGCGTGCGGCTCTGGTGGACTGGTTGGTGTAGGCCGTTACAGAGTCGAGAGACTCGTTGAAGTTGATACTGGGAACTTCTTCGCCCAACGGGTCGATATCACTCCAAACCAGGATATCCCAGAATCCAAAGTCGAAATCGCCATGGAATGTGGTACCCCTGACGGTGCTGGACAATACACTGGTGTGGGGGCTGTACGGTTTGTCGTAGGTGAAGTAGCGGCGGATATTGAAAACCGTGGGTTCTGTATATCCTATCGCACCAAATACCTCCCTGTCTATAGCATCCCAGCCATACACCCACTCGGCGCGCCAGTCGTATGAAATGCCATAATCCAACTCGTAATCCCAATAGGCCTCCAGTTCGAGGTCGACAAGTGGTATCTCGATATCTCCCTCTATTGAATCGTACAGATGGAGATCTGGCTGACGATAGCAGGAAGTAAAAGTGAAGAATAGGACCCACCCCAGCCCTCCCTCTAAGGAGGGGGAAAGAACTCTAGGAACTCTGAAATCTCCGAGCCCTCTGAGTTGCTGCATTATGGTCTTAATCTTCTTCATTTCTCTTTTTCAACGCTAACGTTAACGCTAACCTTAACTATTGGCCCCCTCTCCGCTCCCCCTTTAGGGGAGTACTTTTGTTCTGGGAGCTTTTGTTTTAATTATCAATTCTTAATTCTTCTCTTTTAATTCTTAATTCAATTTTCAATTTTCAATTTTCAATTATCAATTATCAATTACCATCTCCGATGGTCTAAAGCTTACTCCTTTCTTCTTTACCCTCTTGTAGAGGAGGTCATACGTCAGGGTAATGCCCACTCGGGTGGGACCAATCCAACTGAAGCGGTACTGACGCAACTTGAAGTCTTCTGCAGCACCTGTCCAGCGATAATAGTAGAGTTTGTCGTGGACGGCTGGGTTAATCAGGTTCTCCCACTGGTAGGGGTCGTACTTACCATATACGACGCCGGCCTGAAGCTGGAACTCTAAACGCCAGTGACCTTTCTTGGTAAGAGGCAGTACATATCCTGCACCAATACCGCCACCCAGGTACTCTCCCTCGTAACCACTGTCCTTGTCGAAGCAGATGTTGAACAGACCTGCACCGAAATAGCCCTGGAGGTACCATCCGCGGAAGGCTGCTCCCTGACCGGGAATGCGCTTCCTAATGTCGCCTGAGCGGAAGTAGTAACGTGCCTCTAACTGGTAGTTGCGTACCTGGAAGAACTTATACTCGTAATAGCTTCTCCACCAGGGAAAGTCGATGCTGGCTCCGTAGGTGAAGTGTCCGTGCTTGGGGTAATACTCAAGCGCTACGTTAGGTATGGGGCACCAACGGTTATAACCGCCTGGCAGGTAGAATCCGTAAAGCAACAGGTTGGTCTTGACAGACAAAAGCTCTCTGCGAGGAACCCTGACGGGAACGTTAACGTCAACGGGAACGTCAACGGGAACGTCAACTTCTGGCGTCTCCGGAATTTCCGTAATTTCCGGAGTCTCTGTTTTTTCTGGCTGTGCCGGAACTTCCGGCTTATCAAATACCAAAACCAAACGGGCTGCACGAAGCTCGGGGAAATACTCTTTCTTCAAATGGTTCCATAATATGCCTCTCTGCAGCAACCTAAGCTTGTTCTTGAGGATGGTGTATTCGTAGCGGGGCAGATGTTGTTCGCATAGACTGCGGACAATTCCTGAAGCAGGATCATTGGCCCTTTCCATCATCACCAGCAAAAGGCTGTAGTCCTCAGTAACTACCTCGGTAGAGAGGTTCTCCTCGTCTACAGGTACGCTCAAGTGCGCGCGTAAAAAAAGAGTGAGCGCCTCGGAACGACGACGACTTAACATACGGTTACCGGGCACAGGACCATCAGGTGATGAGGCTCCGCGCACGATAATGCGACGCAAACGCAAAGAATCTTGTTTTATGCGGGGGAAGATCTCCTTTTTCAGGAGGTGTAAAAGCGTGTCGTTGGTGTAGGTGTTGTACGAGCTGACCTTGAAGACTACCTTGCCGGCTTTATCCAGGAAATCCTTGTCGGAAAGGCGCACCAGGGTTGCATCCTCTTGGGCGTCGATAAAGCGTATGAAGGGGTAGTGACCATAGAAAGTACTATCCGCAACATAGGCGGGTGACAGCGGAGGTGCAGGGGGTGCTAAAAGCGGATGGGCGTTAAGCTGAAGTGCAACAAAAAGACACAAAACAATTGCGAACCCCGTCAGCATAGCTCGGGGACCAACCTTGGGTTTGTGTTTGCGGATATATGTTTGTCGCCTTCTGTTCAACATGTTTAGTTTAGTCTCGTTTTAGTCTATTTTTGTTATTTAGTTTAGTTCAGTTTGGCTGGTTCTACCCAGCTTAGCTTAGTTTAGTAGAGTTTATTTCCTCATTTATGAGGACAAAGGTAGGGAAAAAATTTATATAAAAGGTACGCGCAAGTTAAAAATGCTAAAAACACCCCCATTTTCTTGATTTATGTCAATTCAGGAGGGCAACCTTAACGCTAACGCTAACCTTTATCCAATTGAAAGTTGAAAATTGAAAGTTATTCTCCTTTTCCGCTTTGCTCCAAGAAAATCTACAGCAATCTCCAGCAATTTTTTAAGAGTGGTAGCTTTAGTGTTATGCTAACCGTACTACGTCCGGTTTTGATGCTAAAAGCTCTTAATTTTCCTTGTATGCAAGCATCCAGATAAAATTCCGTTCTTTTATCATCAGTGCTGTTACCATCACTTAGCACAACACTAAATCGTTATCTATTTTCTTTGAAATCTTAAACGAGGTAAACATCTTCCCTCTTCCATCATACATCTTCCCTCTGTCATATCCATCACTTAGCATAACACTAAATCGTTATCTAAAATTCGGTTAGCGGTTAGCAGTTAGAGAACATCTTCCCTCTATCATATCCATCACTTAGCATAACACTAAAACTGCGATTGAGCGAGAATAGAGTCAAACTCGTTTGAAATCTGTCGAGCGTGAGCAGTTTCGATCGCAGGTCAAATCGTTATCTGTTCCCCATAAGAGAGTTAGAAATTAAAGAGTCACGCGGAGGATGCCTTTCCTCATGTCGTATTCCCCAAAGTTTATGAGAAAACCCAATTGCTTGTTCAGAAGACGGAGGTAAGTTTTGATTTGCTTGAAATAGACAGCCTTTATCTCTTCTGTAGACTTGAGTTCTAATATAATCTGGTCTTCTACAAGTAAGTCTAACCTAAAGTTGCTACTAAGAGTAATCCCTTTGTAGATTATGGGGACAGGTTTTTGCCGCTCAACTTTAAGCCCTCTTTGTTGCAATTCGTAACACAGTGCCTCTTCGTAAATTGATTCCAATAGTCCAGGCCCTAAAACATTATAAACGTCCCATACGGCACCATGTATTTGATAGGCCAATTCTTTTTCTGTCATAACAAATGTTTTTAACACTATTTAGAACGTGTCTGTCCGGATATTATTGTGTCAAACGCTCCAAATGCTTTGAAAAAAACAAATTCTTTGTTGAGAGAGGGAAGTTCGGAAGAACGGGTCAAGGGATTGGAGTGTGGCTGATGAAAGCTTGTTTTCAATCAGACACAATTCAAGCCAATGACTGAAGCACATCAGTGCTACTCTCTCAGCAAAGAATCAAATAATTGCTGTAGATTGCTGTAGATTTTCTTGGCGGGACGCCAAAGGAGAATATTAACTATCACCTATCCACTATCACCTCGCCGAAGAATTGGGGGCAGTGGAAGTCGGGGGTGGGGGTGCCTATTGGATTCCAACTGATGAAGTGGGGAACAGGCAGATTATCGCCACACTTGTAGAAGTTGCCCCTCAACGTCAACCCATCTAACGAAGTGATGCTGTGACGGAAGAATGCGGAGTAGGGGATGCGCAAAGCTAACTCCCACTTGGTGGGCTGGTTACGTGTTTCAAAAGGTGTGCGACCTAAGGAAGCCCAGCGGTCAATCTGTCGGGTAATTTCCGGCACTGCCAACTGGCGGTTGTTACGCCCTTCTCCCACACCCAACAGCAGCGTTCCGGCGCAGTTGCATTCTACGTTGTAATAAAGTCCGTCGGCAGCAGGACAGATGAAGAACTCGGCGCAGGAATCCTCCCATACGCTGTCGTTGTCCTTCTGAGCAACGGCTCTCACACTCTGTTCCTCTACGCGGTAGTGAATCAAAAAGGCGTCCTCGGTGTGGGCAATGCCAAACTCCATCTTGGGGCAGTAGGGGAATGCCTCTGGCCAGTTTACGTTCTCAACTTTGTTGTAAACAATGTCACTTTTTTTGAATAGTTCAGGAATCTCCTGAGCACTAATACCAGCAGCGCTGATTTTTTTGATTGTAATGGTATTCATAATTATATTTTTTGGCCCCCTCCACCCTTTCCCTCCGTCGCGAATGGGGATTCGCTCCCCTTTGTGGGGCCGTAGCCACATTCAGTGGCAACTCTAAAGACCCCAGTCGCCCCTTTGGGTGAGTACTATTTTTGTGGTTCCGAGGAATTTTTTGGCCCCCTCTCCGCTCCCCCTTTGGGTGAGTACTTTTGTTCTGGGAGCTTTTGTTTTAATCATTAATTGTTAATTGTTAATTATCTTTGTTTTCGTTTTCGTTTCTCTAACCGCTAACCGCTAACCGTTATTTGTTTTTTCGTTTTCGTTATTAATTTTGACCTGCGGTCGAGCCTGCTCACGCTCGGGATAGCTTAAGCGAGCTTAGCTCTCCTCTCGCTCAATCGCAGCCTTCAATTTTCAATTTTCAATTTTCAATTGCTCATCTCACAACGAATTTGTGTGAGATGAGCTCAGAGTCGCCGGCATAGAAGTCGATGGTGATTCGCTTTTTGCTGACATTTAGCTTGTATGAGCCTTGTGAGCGGGAGTTGATATGCTGACGAACGCCAGGACGGTACTCATCGAAGAGAGCTGACTCATCCTTAAGGTTGGCACCCTCGGGCTTCTCTAATAATTTTTTGCGGAACATTCCGTAGTTCTCAGCTCCTTCCGAACGGACGGTGTATTGCTTCTGGTTCTCTGAAGTCCAGACGCTGCTCATCGTCATCTGGGTGATACGACCTCCGTCGCCCTCCCAATCCATGAAGTCGGTATAATGGGTGTGTCCGCACAGCACGATGGCATTACGCTTGGCGAAGGCCTGACGGAAATGAAGACGTGCCTGGGTGTTCGCCTCGGATGCTCCACCGTGGAAGAACCAACGGCAGCTGGTGATATCTGGCGGAAGGACCGGACCATGAGTCATGACAAAAGTATGGCGGGCTCCTTTGGTATCGTCCAGGATGCGGTCTATCTCTGGGTCATCAGGATTATTGAAATCTACAACCAAAAAGGCGTCGTCGCCTATGTTATAGCCAAAGGTGGTCTTGGTGATTTGTTTGCCCAACTCCTCTGACATACGGGCTGGCATGAAGGCATGGTAGGCTTCCTTGGCTTCTGTTCCTCGGATGTCGTGGTTACCCACAACCGTGACAAAGGGCAGACCTCCCAGTCCACTTTTCATATGTTGGAGCGCATCAGAAAGCATCTTCTTGTGTACCTCTCCACTCCCGCAGTCACCCTGAACGAGGTCACCCATCTGCAGCACCATCCGTGTGTCTTTGTCTATCAGTCCGGCTGCCCTCTTGAGGAGTCGGGGACAACGGTCCTTCCACATCTCTCCATTGCGGGCAAACTCGGCTCGCTGTATCTTGTTGAGTCTCTCGTTGGGCTCGTTGTAATGAGCGTGATAAACAGAGGGCGGGTCAATGTCGAAATGGGTGTCGCCCAAAATGACCAGGGAGTAGGATTTACCTCTCTTTCCCCTTGCAAAGGCTGATAAGGGGAAACTGCTGGCGCTGAGGCCAATAATTCCCGTAGCTGATAGTGTTAGAAAATCTCTTCTGTTCATGGATTTTTTTAAGTTAAAGGGTTAAAAAGTTAAAGAGTTAAAAGGTTAAAGGGTTAAAGGGTTAAAAGGTTAAAAGGTAGTTTTAGGAGTTACCGCTTCGCTCCGTAGTTTTCGTTTACTGTTTACTGTTTACGGTTTACCGTTTTTAGCTTAATAGCTTAGTAGCTTAGTTGCTTAATAGAGTTTTCGTTATCGTCTTTCGTTGGGGAAACCAACGGGCACTGTAACTTTTATTTTCGTTATCGTTATCGTTATGGTTTTCGTTTATTGTTGCAAAAATAACGAATTGATGTGAAAAATCAAACATTTTAGCTGATTATTTGCTCGTTTAAGTTAAAACGGCTAATTTTGCATAGAAAATGAAAGTGACTTAGTTTTCTAATCAATAATTATATATGAAAAAGATTTGTTTCTTATTGCTGCTGGCAGTTAGCTTGACCAGTCAGGCTGGAAGAATTATAACTGATAGTGTAGAGAGTAAGGTACTGGGTGAGAAGGTGTTTTACAATATCTATCTGCCTAATGGTTTTGAACGCAGTGCCAAGCAGTATCCTGTGGTGTATCTGCTACACGGCCTTAGTGATGATTACCGTGCCTGGCGTGATAAAGGCCGCATGCAGGATGTGGCAGATGAACTGATAGAGTCAGGGGAGGCATGCGAGATGATTATCGTGATGCCCAATGCCGGCGGTCCGGATACGCGCAACACATGGAACGGCTACTTTAATATGCCAGGTTGGAACTATGAGGATTTCTTCTTCCAGGAATTTCTTCCTCAGGTAGAGAAAAAATACCACGGTGTGGGCGACAAGGGGCACCGTGCCGTAATGGGGCTTTCTATGGGCGGTGGCGGCAGTACCGTCTACTGTCAGCGTCATCCCGATATGTTCAGTAGCTGCTATGCGATGAGTGCATGGTTGGACAACCAAAGCAATAATGTGGGTGTTGGACAGGAAAAGGATAAGCGCTACTATGTCAGCGAGGCTGTAAAGGAACATTCGGCATTGCGCTTCGTGGAGCAGGCTGACGAGGAGACCAAGAAGCAGTTGCGTTCGGTAAAGTGGTTCTTTGACTGTGGCGACGATGACTTCCTCTTTGATCAAAGTGTCCGCCTTCATCAACTGATGCGTAATAACCGTATCAAGGATGAGTTGCGCATCCGCAATGGTGTTCATAATTGGGAATACTGGCACCTGGCCCTACGAATGGCGCTACCCTTCGCCTCTAGAAACTTTGAATAAAAAAGCCTCACCCCCAGCCCGAACACCGTCGAGAGTGGGAACTCCCCTTCGGGCCACCGTCAGAATCGAAGATTCTTTCCCTCATCAGGCACAGAAAGACATTCAGTCTTTCTTCCGAAGGGCCTTCTTCGCCCCTCTGTGGGGCCGCAGCCACATTTAGTGGCTACTCTAAAGACCCCATTCGCCCCGGGGAGAGGGGGCCAGATTGGCTATATAGACTGGATAAACCAGATAAGCTAGATAAACTAGATAAACCGGACAGACTAGATAAACTAGCCAGGCTAGATAAACTAGATAGAAGATGAAAAGAATTAATTGTTTTTTGGGTGTGACCTTTATCTTTCTTTTGTCATCCTGCGGTGGCAACCAGACGCTGGCGGATGTGGCCGAGGAGGATTCGCTGTGCATAGATACTGTGGCTTCTTTGGATGATGTGATGTTGGAGCCTGATACTTTGTCCACAGACTCCCTGGATGTGGATAGCCTGTATGATTAGCTAGATGTTCTAGATTAGCTAGATTTGCTAGGCGGGTTAGTTTTTTTTGCACTTTTTGTTTTGTTTGTGCAAAATGAAATGCTAAAGATTGTTAAACTTTAGTGTTTTGTAATATTTTTCTCCCATTTTTAGATAGGTAATAGTGTATTGTGAGATTTTATTTGTAACTTTGCACCCCGATTGGCGCTATTGTGTCCGGTCGGAACCAAAATTTGACTATAATACATAATATATAATATAAAACAAAAACAAAATGCCTACAATTCAACAATTGGTAAGAAAAGGCCGCGTGGTATTGGAGGACAAGAGCAAGAGCCCCGCGCTGGACAGCTGTCCACAGCGCCGTGGTGTGTGTGTTCGTGTCTACACCACTACCCCCAAGAAGCCTAATTCTGCGATGCGTAAAGTCGCTCGTGTGCGTTTGACCAACTCTAATGAGGTCAACAGTTACATTCCCGGAGAAGGTCACAACCTTCAGGAACACAGCATTGTGCTGGTTCGTGGCGGTCGTGTTAAGGACCTCCCTGGTGTACGTTATCACATCGTTCGCGGTACATTGGATACTGCCGGTGTAGCTAACAGAACTCAGCGTCGTAGTAAGTACGGTGCAAAGCGTCCTAAGGCCGCTAAGAAGTAAAACCGGAGATTTTTCCGGTAGAGTGTAGAGTTGAGAGTGTAGGGTTGAGAGTCAGTTGAAAAAGTTGAAGGCTGCGATTGAGTGAGAGGAGAGACGAAAGTCGCTTTCAGGCTATCCCGAGCGGAAGCAGTCTCGACCGCAGGTCATAGTTCCAAGTGTGAAGTAACCAACTGGTTAAACTCTAATTTTAAATACTGTCTCTAAACTCAACTCTAAACTTTAAACTCTAAACTCTAAACTAATGTATTAACCCGTTTTGGCTTGTAAACACTAAGGTTGAGTAAATGTCTCGGAGGAGGCGTTGAAGAACGCAGTTATGCAGCCCTAACACAAAACAAACAAGACAATGCGTAAAGCAAAACCAAAAAAGCGTGTGATCCTTCCAGATCCCGTGTTCGGTGACGTGAAGGTATCAAAGTTCGTAAATCACTTGATGTACGACGGTAAGAAGACTATCTCTTATGAGATTTTCTACAATGCACTTGAGATCGTAAAGACCAAAATGGCCAGTGAAGAGAAGGATTCTCTGACAATTTGGAAAGAGGCTCTGGATAAGATTACTCCACAGGTTGAGGTTAAGAGCCGTCGTATCGGTGGTGCTACCTTCCAGGTTCCAACAGAAATCCGTCCTGACCGTAAAGAGAGCATTTCTATGAAGAATATGATTGCCTTTGCCCGTAAGCGTGGTGGTAAGACCATGGCTGACAAGTTGGCAGCTGAAATCATGGATGCTTATAACGAGCAGGGTGGTGCTTTCAAGCGTAAGGAGGATATGCACCGTATGGCTGAAGCTAACCGTGCATTCGCACACTTCCGCTTCTAATCAAAAAGATTCATTTCAAGATAACAAAAAATGGCAAAACAAGATCTTCACTTGACCCGTAACTTCGGTATTATGGCTCACATCGATGCCGGTAAGACCACTACATCTGAGCGTATTCTGTTCTATACGGGTAAGACACATAAGATTGGCGAGGTGCACGAAGGTGCTGCCACCATGGACTGGATGGAGCAGGAGCAGGAGCGTGGTATTACTATCACATCTGCTGCTACTACTGCTTACTGGAACTATAATGGCAACAAGTATAAGTTCAACCTGATTGATACTCCGGGACACGTCGATTTCACTGCCGAGGTAGAGCGTTCTCTGCGTGTGTTGGACGGTGCTGTTGCTGCCTACTGTGCAGTAGGTGGTGTAGAGCCTCAGTCAGAGACTGTATGGCGTCAGGCTGATAAGTACAATGTACCCCGTATGGGTTACGTAAACAAAATGGACCGCTCTGGTGCTGACTTCTTCGAGGTTGTTCGCCAGATGAAGGAAGTGCTGGGTGCTACTCCTGCTGTTCTTGCTGTACCCATTGGTGCAGAGGAGAACTTCAAGGGCATCGTGGACCTGCTGAAAATGAAGGCTATCCTGTGGCATGATGAGACCATGGGTGCTGAATATGACGTTGAGGATATTCCCGCTGATATGGTTGACGAGTGCAACGAGTGGCGTAGCAAGCTCATTGAGCAGGCTGCTGAGCAGGATGAGGCTTTGATGGAGAAATTCTTCGAGGATCCCGACAGTATTACTGAGGAGGAGATTATCGCTGCTATCCGTAAGGGTACATTGAATCTGACATTGACTCCTATGACTTGCGGTTCTTCCTTCAAGAACAAAGGTGTACAGACATTGCTTGACTATGTTTGTATGTTCCTTCCCTCTCCTCTGGATACTCCCGTTATTAAGGGTACCAATCCTGAGACTGGCGAGGAGGAAGACCGTACTCCCAGCGAGGACGATCATACCGCAGCTCTTGCATTTAAGATTGCTACCGACCCATATGTGGGCCGTCTGACTTTCTTCCGTGTTTATTCTGGTAAGATTGAGGCTGGTTCTTACGTTTATAATGTACGTTCTGGTAAGAAGGAGCGTGTTAGCCGTATCTTCCAGATGCACTCTAACCATCAGAATCCCGTAGAAGTTATCAGCGCCGGTGATATCGGTGCAGGTGTCGGCTTCAAGGATATCCGTACCGGTGATACGCTGGTGGACGATGAGGCACACCCCTTGCAGTTGGAGTCTATGGACTTCCCCGATCCCGTTATCGGTATCGCTGTAGAGCCTAAGACACAGAAGGACCTTGATAAGTTGTCTAACGGCTTGGCTAAGTTGGCCGAGGAGGATCCTACCTTCACTGTTAAGACTGACGAGCAGAGCGGTCAGACCGTTATCAGCGGTATGGGTGAGCTTCACCTTGATATTATTATCGACCGTCTGAAGCGTGAGTTTAAGGTTGAGTGTAACCAGGGTAAGCCCCAGGTTAACTATAAGGAGGCTATTACTACTACCGTTAATCATCGTGAGGTTTACAAGAAGCAGTCTGGTGGACGTGGTAAGTTTGCTGATATCATCGTTAATGTGGGTCCCGTTGATGAGGACTTCAAGGAAGGTGGTCTGCAGTTTATCAACAGCGTAACCGGAGGTAATATTCCTAAGGAGTTTATCCCTTCTGTACAGAAGGGCTTCGAGGCAGCCATGAAGAATGGTGTGCTTGGTGGATTCCCCATGGATAGCCTGAAGGTTGAGCTGCAGGACGGTAGCTTCCACCCCGTTGACTCTGACCAGCTCTCGTTCGAGTTGGCAGCTCAGATGGCTTACAAGGCATGCTGCGCTAAGGCTAAGCCCGTTTTGTTGGAGCCTATCATGAAGCTGGAGGTTGTTACTCCCGAGGAGAATATGGGTGATGTAATCGGTGACTTGAACAAGCGTCGTGGTCAGGTTGAGGGTATGGATACCACTCGTTCTGGTGCCCGTCTGGTTAAGGCTATGGTTCCTCTGGCTGAGATGTTCGGTTACGTAACCGCTTTGCGTACCATTACCTCTGGTCGTGCAACAAGTTCAATGACTTACGATCACCATGCTCCTGTAAGCAGCAGCATTGCCAAGGCAGTATTGGAGGAGATCAAGGGAAGAGTTGATCTGGTGTAATTGATAGTTGATAGTTGAAAGTTGAGAGTTGATAGTCAGTTTAATAGTTGAAAGTAGAAAGCTAATAGTAGAAACTTGTTAAACTATACACTGGCTACTGACTTTAAACTTTAAACTATAAACTCTAAACTTTAATAGTAAAGAGCGCCGCTGAGCAAATGACTCTTTAGCGGCACTTTAAACAATAAATTTTAATAAGTAAACAAAAAAAACAATTATGAGTCAGAAAATTAGAATTAAGCTGAAGTCTTACGATCACAACTTGGTTGATAAGTCTGCTGAGAAGATTGTTAAGACTGTGAAGGTTACCGGCGCTATTGTTAGCGGTCCTATACCCCTTCCCACCCGTAAGAGAATCTTTACTGTTAACCGCTCTACCTTCGTTAACAAGAAGAGCCGTGAGCAGTTTGAGTTGAGTTCATACAAGCGTCTGATTGATATCTACAGCTCTACAGAGAAGACTGTTGATGCACTGATGAAGCTGGAGCTCCCCAGTGGTGTAGAAGTGGAGATTAAGGTGTAATCTCTCAAATTCTCTAATATATCGGCCGTCCCTTGGTTCAAAAGCTGAGGGCGGCTTTTTTATTGCCAGATGGACTAGATGGGCTAGATAGACTAGATGGGCTAGATTTTCTAGATTAACTAGAAAAAAAAGCTGCTTTAATCATAAATAATGTTAAAAATACTTGTGTGGAATAAAAAAAATAACTAACTTTGCAACCGCAAAAGGCAAAGTTGCGCTGGTTTTGACTATTCAACTTGCTGAAATGGAAGGCTTTAGCCCCTTTAAGGAGGGAGTTTAAGGGTTGCCATTATGCGCGTGTAAAAAAGAAAGAACAGAAAGTTATATATACATTATTAATATTATTAATTAGAAATGCCAGGATTAATTGGAAAGAAAATCGGAATGACTTCCGTGTTCAGTGCCGAGGGTAAGAATGTACCATGCACTGTTATCGAATTGGGTCCTTGTGTTGTTACTCAGATTAAGAGCGTGGAGAAGGATGGCTACAAGGCTGTTCAGCTTGGCTTCGAAGATGCTAAGGAGAAGAATACCACTGCTCCTATGATGGGCCACTTTAAGAAGGCTGGAGTAACTCCCAAGAGACACTTGGCCGAGTTCACAAATTTTGATCAGGAACTGAATCTGGGTGACACTGTCACTGTAGAGATGTTTGCTGACTGCAGTTTTGTTGATGTGATTGCCACAAGTAAAGGTAAAGGTTTCCAGGGTGTTGTAAAGCGTCATGGCTTCGGTGGTGTTGGTCAGGTTACTCATGGCCAGGATGACCGTTTGCGTAAGCCCGGTTCTATCGGTGCCTGCTCTTATCCTGCAAAGGTTTTCAAGGGTATGCGCATGGGTGGCCAGATGGGCAACGAGAGAGTTACCACTCATAACCTTCAGGTGTTAAAAGTGATTCCTGAGCACAACCTGCTTTTGATTAAGGGTAGTGTTCCAGGTTACAAAGGTTCAATTGTAAGTGTTATCAAGTAATGGAAATTAGTGTATTGAATATAAAGGGTCAGGAAACTGGTCGTAAGGTTTCTCTGAACGATGCGATTTACGCTATTGAACCCAACGATCACGCAATCTACCTGGACGTTAAGTTGCTGATGGCAAATAAGCGTCAGGGTACTGCAAAGTCTAAGGAGAGAAGCGAAATTAGTGGTTCAACTCGCAAGCTGGGTCGCCAGAAAGGTGGTGGCGGTGCTCGCCGTGGTGATATCAATTCGCCTGTATTGGTAGGTGGTGCCCGTGTTTTCGGTCCTCAGCCCCGTGATTATGGTTTTAAACTGAACAAGAAGGTTCGTCAGTTGGCTCGTAAGTCTGCTTTGGCTTACAAGGCACAGGAGAACGCTATTGTTGTTGTCGAGGACTTCACACTGGAAGCTCCCAAGACAAAGTCAATGGTTGAAATCATCAATAATCTTAAAGTTAATGGCAAGAAGAGCCTCTTTGTTACACCAGGCGCCGATAAGATTGTTTATCTGTCTGCACGTAACTTGGAGCGCGTTAATGTTACAGCTGCCAGTGCACTGAACACCTATAATGTTCTGAATGCTGACGTAATGGTTGTAGCTGAGAGCGCACTGAATGTTATTGACGCAAACTTAACCAAATAAGGAGTCAGAACAACTATGGCATACATTATTAAACCATTGGTCACCGAGAAGATGACCGGTATCACAGAGAAGCAGAATAAGTTCGGCTTCATTGTACGCCCTGACGCTAACAAGATTGAGATTAAGAAAGAGGTAGAGGCTCAGTACAATGTTACTGTAACTGATGTTAATACTTGCATCTATGCTGGTAAGAACAAGAGCCGTTATACTCGTTCTGGTCTGCTGAAGGGTCGCACAAACGCCTTTAAGAAGGCTATTGTAACCTTGAAAGAAGGCGATGTAATTGATTTTTATAGCAACATTTAATAAGAAATGGCAGTACGTAAATTTAAGCCCACTACACCGGGCCAAAGACACAAGATTATAGGTACCTTCGAAGAAATTACTGCATCGGTACCTGAGAAGTCTCTCGTTTGCGGTAAGCGTAGCAGCGGTGGTCGTAACAACGTTGGTAAGATGACCATGCGCTACCTTGGTGGCGGACACAAGCAGAAGTTCCGTTTCATCGACTTCAAGCGTGAGAAGGATGGTGTTCCAGCAATTGTAAAGACAATAGAGTATGATCCTAACCGTTCAGCTCGTATTGCTCTTCTTTACTATGCTGATGGTGAGAAACGTTATATTATTGCTCCCAACGGTTTGACAGTAGGTACCACTGTGATGAGTGGTGCTGAGGCTGCTCCCGAAGTAGGTAATGCTCTGCCCCTGCAGAACATCCCCGTCGGTACTGTTATACACAACATCGAGCTCCGTCCCGGTCAGGGCGCTCTCCTTGTTCGTTCCGCTGGTAACTTTGCTCAGTTGACTTCTCGTGAGGGTCGTTACTGTGTTATCAAATTACCTTCTGGCGAAACCCGTCAGATTCTCAGTGCCTGCAAGGCAACTGTAGGTAGCGTTGGTAATTCAGATCATGCTCTGGAAAGCTCTGGTAAAGCAGGTCGTTCACGTTGGATGGGTCGTCGTCCTCACAACCGTGGTGTTGTAATGAATCCCCACGATCATCCCATGGGTGGTGGTGAAGGACGTCAGTCCGGAGGTCATCCTCGTTCACGTAAGGGCTTGTATGCTAAGGGTCTCAAGACTCGTGCACCTAAGAAGCAGTCCAACAAGTATATTATCGAGAGATGTAATAAGTAACCTTAAAGTTAGCTAGAGTAAATTATGAGTCGTTCATTAAAGAAAGGTCCGTATATTGAGGTTAGTCTTGAGAAGAAGATCCTGACTATGAATGAGAGTGGAAAGAAGAACGTGGTTAAGACATGGTCTCGCGCTTCAATGATTTCACCCGACTTCGTAGGTCATACGGTAGCCGTTCACAACGGAAATAAGTTTATTCCTGTTTATGTTACTGAGAATATGGTTGGACATAAGCTGGGTGAGTTCGCACTTACCCGTAAGTTCGGTGGCCATGCTGGTAACAAGAAAAAGTAAGCAGGCAAAAGTTTGTTCAATATTAGAGTAATAATATAATGGGAAAAAGAAAGAAATTAGCTGCTGACGCTAGAAAGGAAGCACGCAAGGCCCAGAGTTTTGCAAAGCTCAACAATGTGCCCTCTTCTCCCCGCAAGATGAGATACGTGGTTGATTTGGTACGCGGCATGGAGGTCAACAGAGCGCTAGGCACACTGAAGTTCTGTGTTAAGGCTGCAAGTGCAGATGTAGAGAAAGTTCTGCGTTCTGCCATTGCAAACTGGGAACAGAAAAACGAGCGCAAAGCTGAAGACGGTGAACTTTTTATCACCAAAATCTATGTAAATGAAGGCGCTACATTGAAGCGCATGAGACCAGCTCCTCAGGGTCGTGGTTATAGAATCCGTAAGCGTTCTAATCACGTGACTTTGTTCGTCGACACTAAGAAAGATTAAAAGTAAAAGTATGGGACAGAAAGTTAATCCTATAAGCAACCGTTTGGGAATTATTCGCGGTTGGGATTCTAATTGGTATGGTGGCAAGAACTTCGGTGATTCTATCCTCGAGGATAGCAAGATCCGTAAGTATCTGAATGCTCGTCTGGGTGACGCAAGCATTTCCAGAATTGTCATTGAGCGTACACTGAAGATGGTAACTATTACCGTTTGTACCGCTCGCCCGGGTCTAATCATCGGAAAAGGTGGTGAAAAAGTTGACGGCCTGAAGGAAGAGTTGAAGAAGTTGACAGACAAGGATATTCAGATTAATATCTTTGAGGTAAAGAAACCTGAGTTGGACGCTGTAATCGTAGCCAACAACATTGCTCGCCAGGTAGAGGGTAAGATCTCTTACCGTAGAGCTATCAAGATGGCTATCGCTAACTCTATGCGTGCCGGTGCTGAAGGTATCAAGATTCAGATCTGCGGTCGTCTGAACGGCGCAGAAATGGCACGTAGCGAAATGTTCAAGGAGGGTCGTACTCCCCTGCACACTTTACGCGCTGACATCGATTTCTGCCAGTCAGAGGCACTGACCAAGGTTGGTATCTTAGGTATCAAGGTTTGGATTTGCCGCGGTGAGATTTATGGCAAGAAGGATCTTGCTCCTAACTTCGCACAGCAGAAGGAGAACAGAAGCAACTTCAGTGGTAACGGTGGAAAGAATTTCCGTCGTAAGAAGAATAACAATAATCGCTAAACATTAGATTATCATGTTACAACCAAAAAGAACTAAATATAGAAGACCGCAAAAAAACGGTGCCAAAGGCAACGCAATGCGCGGCAATCAACTGGCTTTTGGTTCCTTTGGTATCAAGTCACTTGATACACACTGGATTACAGCCCGTCAGATTGAGGCAGCTCGTGTGGCTATGACTCGTTACATGCAGCGTGAAGGTCAGAGTTGGATTCGTATCTTCCCTGACAAGCCAATCACAAAGAAGCCTGCTGACGTACGTATGGGTAAGGGTAAGGGAGATCCCGTAGGATATGTATTCCCCATTACCCCCGGACGTATTATTTTTGAGATTGAGGGTGTTTCTTATGAGATTGCCAAGGAGGCTTTGCGTCTGGCTGCTCAGAAGTTGCCCGTTACAACGAAGTTTATTGTAAGACGTGATTACGACAAAAACGCATAATTATGAAGTACGCTGAAATTAAGGATATGAGCGCTGCTGATTTGGCAGAGCGCATTGAGGCAGAGAAGGCTAACTATCAGCAGATGAAGCTGAACCATGCTGTATCTCCGCTGGAGAACAATTCTAAGATTAAGGCCGCACGTCGTGATGTTGCCCGTCTTATGACTGCACTTCGCCAAAGTGAACTTAACAAATAATAAATGGTCTTGAACATGGAAGCAAGAAATTTAAGAAAGACTAGAATGGGTGTCGTAGTAAGCGAAAAGATGGATAAGACCATTGTCGTTGCTGCTAAGTTCAAAGAGAAGCACCCTATTTATGGTAAGTTCGTTAGTAAGACGAAGAAATACCATGCTCATGACGAGCAGAACGACTGTCACAAGGGTGACACCGTGTTGATTATGGAGACCCGTCCTCTGAGCAAGACAAAGAGATGGAGAGTAGTAGAAATCGTAGAAAGAGCTAAGTAATTATGATACAGGCAGAATCTAGATTAGTTGTTGCAGACAATAGCGGTGCTAAGGAATGTGCATGTATTCGCGTTCTCGGTGGTACTCGCCGTCGCTATGCGTCTGTAGGTGATGTGATTGTTGTCGCTGTGAAGAGCGTGATTCCTTCAAGCGAAATTAAAAAAGGTGCAGTATCTAAGGCCCTGATTGTACGTACTAAGAAGGAAGTCCGTCGTGCTGATGGCTCCTACATTCGTTTTGATGATAACGCCTGCGTTCTTCTGAACAATGCAGGCGAATTGCGCGGTAGTCGTATTTTCGGTCCTGTAGCTCGTGAGTTGCGTGCCGCTAACATGAAAGTGGTATCACTCGCACCTGAGGTTCTTTAATCAAAATAAGAAGAGTTAAAGTAATGAATACGTTACACATTAAGAAAGGCGATACAGTTTACGTAAACTCTGGCAACAACAAGGGCCAGACAGGTAAAGTGTTGAAGGTTCTCGTAAAGGAGAAACGCGCCATTGTTGAGGGTGTTAATAAGGTGAAGAAGAGCCAGAAGCCCAGTGCCAAGTACCCTCAGGGTGGAATTGTTGAGATGGAGGCTCCCATTCAAGTTTCAAAGCTGAATCCTATGGTAGACGGCAAGATCGTCCGCTCTAATGGTAAGGCTAGAAAGGTAACTGTTAAATAAAAGAGGAGATCTAAACAATGGCAAATACAGCAAGCCTTAAGAAAGAATATGCAGAGCGCATAGCTCCAGCATTGATGAAGCAATTCAATTATTCTTCTTCTATGCAGATCCCCGTACTGAAGAAGATTGTTATTAATCAGGGTCTTGGTATGGCAACTGCCGACAAGAAGATTATTGATGTTGCTATTAACGAGATTTCTGCCATTACCGGTCAGAAGGCAGTAGCTACCGTTTCCAAGAAGGACGTGGCTAACTTCAAACTTCGTAAGAAGATGCCTATCGGCGTAATGGTGACTCTGCGTCGTGAGAGAATGTACGAATTCCTTGAGAAACTGGTTCGCGTGGCTCTGCCCCGTATCCGTGACTTCAAGGGTATCGAGAGTAAGCTTGACGGACGTGGTAACTATACACTGGGTATTCAGGAGCAGATTATCTTCCCTGAAATCAACATCGATACCATCGATCGTATCCTGGGTATGAATATCACTTTCGTAACTACTGCTAAGACTGACGAGGAGGGTTATGCTCTGCTCAAAGAGTTCGGTCTTCCTTTTAAAAACGCTAAAAACGACTAATTGATATGGCAAAAGAATCAATGAAGGCCCGCGAGGTTAAAAGAGCTAAGCTCGTGGCTAAATACGCAGAAAAGCGTGCAGCGTTGAAGAAGATTGTTAATACAGGTGATCCTGTTGAGGCTTTTGAGGCAGCTCAGAAGTTACAGGCTATCCCCCGTAATGCAAACCCAATTCGTCTTCACAACCGTTGCAAGATAACTGGTCGTCCAAAGGGTTATATCCGTCTGTTCGGTCTCTCACGTATTCAGTTCCGTGAGATGGCTTCAGCCGGTTTGATTCCTGGCGTAAAGAAAGCAAGCTGGTAATTACTTTTTTTAATATTGTCGGGAGCGTCCCGATTAATTAAATCAATTTATAAAATGACAGATCCAATAGCAGATTATTTGACAAGATTGCGTAACGCAATTCAGGCTAAGCACAGAGTTGTTGATGTGCCTGCGTCAAATTTGAAGAAGGAAATCACAAAGATTCTCTTCGAGAAGGGTTATATCCTGAACTATAAGTTCGTCGAGGATGGCCCTCAGGGAACAATTAAGATTGCCTTGAAGTATGATGCCGCTAATAAGGTGAATGCTATCAAGAAGCTAATCAGAATATCCACTCCTGGTATGCGTAAGTATACAGGTTACAAGGATATGCCGAGAGTTATTAATGGTTTGGGTATTGCAATTATATCCACTTCCAAGGGTGTTATGACGAACAAAGAGGCTGCCGACCTGAAGATTGGTGGTGAAGTTCTTTGCTACGTTTATTAATGTTAGGAGGAAAAGTTTATGTCTAGAATAGGTAAATTGCCCATTAACATTCCCGCTGGTGTTACTGTAAAGGTAGAGGGGAATGCTGTTACCGTAAAAGGTCCCAAAGGCGAACTGACCCAGACTGTTGATCCTTCTATCAAGATTAACATTTCTGACGCCGAAATTACTTTCGAGATCGATGAGAAAAACGATACCGTAGAAACAAAGCAGAAGCAGGCATTCCATGGTTTGTACCGCTCTCTGATTAACAACATGGTTGTTGGTGTTTCTGAGGGTTATAAGAAAGAAATGGAATTGGTTGGTGTAGGTTATCGTGTAAGCAATCAGGGCAACCTGCTTGATTTTGCATTAGGTTACACACATCCCATTATGCTTCAGTTGCCTTCTGAAATCAAGGTTGAGACTAAGTCTGAGAGAAACCAGAATCCTCTTATTATTCTGGAATCTTGTGACAAACAATTGTTAGGCCAGGTTTGTGCTAAAATTCGTTCTTTCCGTAAGCCTGAACCTTATAAGGGTAAGGGTATTCTGTTCGTTGGTGAGCAGATTCGTAGAAAGTCTGGTAAGTCTGCCGGTGCTAAGTAACATTAAAACTGTAAGATCATGACAAGTAAATTAGAAAGACGAATTAAGATTAAGTACAGAGTGCGTAATAAGATTTCTGGTACTGCTGAGCGTCCCCGCATGTCAGTTTTCAGAAGCAACAAGCAGATATACGTACAGATTATCAACGATTTGACCGGTACTACATTGGTTTCAGCTTCTTCACTTGGTATGGAGACTTGTCCTAAGAAGGAACAAGCTGCCAAGGTTGGTGAGCTGGCCGCTAAGAAGGCTTTGGAGGCAGGTATTACCTCTGTTGTCTTTGACCGTAACGGTTATCTGTATCATGGTAGAGTTAAGGAAGTTGCTGATGCAGCACGTAACGGTGGACTTAAATTCTAAATGATTATGGCATTTAATAAAGTTAAGATAAATAGCGATATCGAGTTGAAGGACAGATTGGTTGCTATCAATCGTGTAACCAAGGTCACTAAGGGTGGTCGTACCTTCACCTTCTCTGCCATCGTAGTTGTTGGTAACGAGAATGGTATTATCGGTTGGGGCCTTGGTAAGGCCGGTGAAGTAACAGCAGCCATTGCCAAGGGTGTTGAGTCTGCCAAGAAGAATTTGGTTCGGGTTCCTGTTCTCAAGGGTACTGTACCCCATGAGGCAACAGCTAAGTTCGGTGGTGCCGAGGTATTGATTATGCCTGCTTCTACCGGTACTGGTGTTGTTGCTGGTGGTGCTATGCGTGCCGTTCTTGAGAGTGTAGGTGTAACAGACTGTCTGGCTAAGTCTAAGGGTTCTTCTAACCCCCACAACTTGGTTAAGGCTACAATCGCTGCTCTTTGTGAGATGCGCGATGCAAAGACTGTTGCTGCCAACCGTGGTGTTAGTGTTGAAAAAGTATTTAGAGGATAAGGAGGAAATAAATTATGGCAACTATTAAGGTTAAACAAGTTAGAAGCAGAATTCATGCTCCTCGTACTCAGAAGGCCACTCTTGATACACTTGGTTTGAGAAAGATGAATCAGGTTGTTGAGGTTGAGGATACACCTTCTACCCGTGGTCTTATTAATACTGTTCATCACTTGGTTAAAGTGATTGACTAATTTAAAATCAACTTTTAATTGGATTTAAGTTATGAAATTAAATAATTTGAAACCCGCTGCTGGTGCTACTCACAGCCGTAGAAGATTAGGTCGTGGACCTGGTTCTGGTTTGGGCGGTACTTCTACACGTGGTCATAAGGGAGCCAAGGCGCGTTCTGGTTATAAGAATAAGGTTGGATTTGAGGGAGGTCAGATGCCTTTACAGCGTCGTCTGCCTAAGTTCGGATTCAAAAATATCAATCGCGTGGAATACCAGGCTGTAAACCTCTCTTCTATTCAGGCTTTGGCTGAGAAGCAGAATCTTACTAAGATTGGTGTTGAAGAATTGGTTGCTGCCGGTTTGGTAAATGCAAAGGGCTTGGTTAAAATCTTAGGTAACGGTAAGTTGACTGCTAAGGTTGACGTCGTTGCAAATGCTTTCTCTAAGTCTGCAGAGGCCGCTATTCAGGCCGTTGGTGGAACCGCTACTAAATTGTAATTCTGATGAAGAAGTTTATTGAAACTCTTAAGAACATATGGCGTATTGAGGATTTGAGAACCCGAATCCTCATTACCCTTGCTTTTGCTGCGATGTATCGTTTCGGTTCATTTGTTGTGTTGCCTGGCATCAATCCTGAAGCCTTAACAGCACTGCGTGAGCAGACCAATACCGGACTTATGTCGCTGTTGAATATGTTCTCTGGAGGAGCTTTCTCTAATGCATCTATCTTTGCATTGGGAATCATGCCTTACATCTCTGCTTCAATTGTAATACAGTTGTTTGCTTTCGTTGTACCATATTTCCAGAAACTACAGCGTGAGGGCGAGAGCGGGCGTAGAAAGATGAATCAGTATACTCGTTATCTGACCATCATCATTCTGCTTTTCCAGGCTCCTTCCTATCTTATTAACTTGCGTATGCAAGCTGCAGGTGCCCTGAATCCTTCTTTGGACTGGACATTGTTTATCCTGTCAAGTTCTATCATTCTTGCAGCAGGTAGCATGTTCATCCTCTGGATTGGTGAGCGTATCACCGACAAGGGTATCGGAAACGGTGTTTCTCTTATCATTATGTTGGGTATTATTGCTCGCTTGCCAAGTGCATTCGGACAGGAATTGGCTAATCGTCTATCTAACATGGCCGGTGGCGGTCTTGTTATGTTGATTATTGAACTGATGCTCTTGTTCGTGGTAATACTGGCAGCTATCATGTTGGTACAAGGAACACGCAAAGTGCCCGTACAGTATGCAAAGCGCATGTATGCCGGTCAGCAGGTAGGCGGTGTTCGTCAGTATATACCTCTTAAGGTGTTTGCTGCAAACGTAATGCCAATCATCTTTGCACAGGCTATTATGTTCATTCCTATTACTTTGTTGGGATTGTTGTCTGACGGACAGAGTGCCTCACCTGTCTTGATGGCATTGTCAGACCATACAAGTTGGGCATATAACCTGTTATTTGCATTGCTGATTATCGCCTTTACCTATTTCTACACTGCTATTACACTGAATCCTACTCAGATGGCAGAGGATATGAGACGTAACAACGGCTTCATTCCCGGTGTCCGTTCTGGTAGCGATACAGCTAAGTACATTGATAGAATTATGGACCACATCACGTTGCCTGGTTCTCTGTTCCTGGCAGCTATTGCATGTATGCCCGCATTTGCAGGCTTATTGAAAGTTACGCCTGAGTTTGCTCAGTTCTTCGGAGGTACATCACTCTTGATTTTGGTTGGTGTAGTATTGGATACACTCCAGCAGATTGAGAGTCATTTGTTGATGAGACATTACGATGGTCTTCTGAGCTCTGGTAGAATTCATGGCAGGTCTGGTATCTCTGCCCATTAAGATTATACATGATCTTTCTAAAGACAGAGGATGAGATAGAATTGATGCGTGCTGCTAACCTGTTGGTTGGTGACACACTGGCGGAAATCGCCAAGATGATTAAGCCCGGTGTTACAACCGCACAGATGAACAGTGTAGCAGAAGAGTATATTCGTGATCACGGAGCAGTGCCCACCTTCTTGGGATTCCCTAATCCTTACGGTGGTCCGTTCCCGGCATCCATCTGCACATCAGTGAATGATGCAGTGGTGCACGGAGTTCCTAACGATACACCATTAGAGGAAGGTGACATTGTTTCTGTTGATTGCGGGACTTTATTGAACGGCTTTAATGGTGATTCATGTTACACATTCTGTGTTGGTGAAGTTTCCGAGGAGGTGAAAGCCTTGTTGCAGAGAACCAAAGAAGCGTTATATAAAGGTATAGAGGCAGCCTTACCTGGTAAGCGTATCGGTGATATCGGTGCCTCGGTACAAGAACACTGCGTAAGTGCAGGTTATGGAGTTGTAAAAGAATTTGTCGGTCACGGAATAGGAAAGGACATGCATGAGGATCCTCCTGTGCCTAACTATGGCAGAAGAGGAAACGGTTCGATGTTAAAAAACGGTATGTGCATAGCCATTGAGCCTATGATAACGATGGGAGATCCTGCGATATATATGATGCCGGACATGTGGACAATCAAAACTCGTGACGGCAAAGTCGCTGCTCATTTTGAGCATACCATTGCAATCCATAAAGGCAAGTTTGATATTTTATCATCATTCGAAAACATAGAAAGAGAATTGAACAAGAATTAAGTATGGCAAAGCAGGCTGTAATAGAACAAGACGGAGTAATAGTTGAGTCACTCTCTAATGCAATGTTCCGCGTTGAATTGGAGATCGGTCAGAAAATAATCTGTAATATCTCAGGTAAAATGAGAATGCATTACATTAAGATTTTACCTGGAGATAAGGTAAAGGTAGAAATGTCACCTTATGACTTGACAAAAGGCCGCATTGTATTTAGATATAAATAAAACATCAATATGAAAACAAGAGCTTCTTTAAAGAAACGTACCCCAGAGTGTAAGATTGTTCGTCGCAAGGGTCGTTTGTATGTTATTAACAAGAAAAACCCTAAGTACAAGATGCGTCAGGGTTAATCATTATTGCAAAAGAAAAAGTTATAGTATATGGCAATTAGAATTGTTGGTGTAGATTTGCCTCAGAATAAAAGAGGCGAAATTGCTTTGACCTACATTTATGGTATAGGTCGTAGTAGCTCAGGCAAGATCTTGGAGAAAGCTGGTGTCGACAAGGACAAGAAGGTTTGTGATTGGACCGATGACGAGGCTGGTAAAATCCGTGAGATTATTGGCGCTGATTACAAAGTTGAAGGTGATCTCCGTTCAGAGGTTACAATGAACATAAAGCGTCTGATGGATATCGGTTGCTATCGTGGTGTTCGTCATCGTAACGGTTTGCCCGTTCGTGGTCAGAGTACCAAGAACAATGCTCGTACTCGCAAGGGTAAGAAGAAGACTGTTGCAAATAAGAAAAAGGCCACTAAGTAAAGTTTAAAGTTTAAAGTTTATAGTTATGGCAAAGAAAACAGTTGCTGCAAAGAAGAGAAACGTAAAGGTTGACGCAATGGGTCAGCTTCACGTTCATAGCTCATTCAATAATATTATTGTATCTTTGGCTAATAGCGAGGGTCAGGTTATCTCTTGGTCTTCTGCTGGAAAGATGGGTTTCCGTGGTTCAAAGAAAAATACTCCTTATGCTGCTCAGATGGCAGCACAGGATTGCGCTAAGACAGCTTATGATTTGGGCTTGCGCAAAGTGAAGGCTTATGTTAAGGGTCCCGGTAATGGCCGTGAGTCTGCAATTCGTACCGTACATGGTGCAGGTATAGAGGTTGTAGAGATCGTTGACGTTACTCCATTGCCACACAATGGTTGCCGTCCTCCTAAGCGTCGTAGAGTTTAATAATGGGCGTTATATCGTAATAACGTTATACCGTAATAACGAAAAAATATTTATAGAATAGACTATGGCTAGATATACTGGACCTAAATCAAGAATTGCCCGTCGTTTTGGCGAGGCTATTTATGGACCTGACAAGGTGTTGTCAAAGCGCAATTTCCCTCCTGGTCAGCATGGTAATAACCGTCGTCGTAAGACTTCTGAGTATGGCGTGATGCTTGCTGAGAAGCAGAAGGCTAAGTATACATACGGTGTATTGGAGAAGCAGTTCCGTAACATGTTTGAGAAAGCTGCCCGTACCAGCGGTATTACTGGTGAAATTCTGTTGCAGAATTTGGAGTGCCGCTTGGATAACATCGTTTACCGTTTGGGTATTGCTCCTACTCGTGCAGCTGCCCGTCAGTTGGTTAACCACAAGCATATTGTCGTTGACGGAAAAGTTGTAGGTATTGCATCCTATTCTGTTGCACCTGGTCAGATTGTCGGTGTACGTGAGCGTTCTAAGAGTCTTGAAGTAATTGAGAATGCATTGGCAGGTTTCAACCACAGTAAGTATCCTTGGTTGGAGTGGGATGAGAACCAGAAGGCTGGTAAGTTGCTTCACAAGCCTGAGCGTGCAGACATACCAGAGACCATTAAGGAGCAGTTGATCGTTGAGTTGTACTCTAAATAAAAATTAAGGATGGCGATATTAGCATTTCAAAAACCTGATAAGGTAATAATGTTGGAGGCTGACGAAAAGTACGGCAAGTTCGAATTTCGTCCTCTTGAGGGTGGTTTTGGTACTACCGTAGGTAATGCTTTGCGCCGCATTCTTCTCTCTTCATTAGATGGTTTTGCCATTAATACAGTAGCAATCTCAGGTGTTGAACATGAGTTCGCTACAGTACCTGGAGTCAAGGAGGATGTTACCAACATTATTCTGAATCTGAAACAAGTAAGATTCAAACAAATTGTAGAAGAATTCGAGAACGAGAAGATTAGTGTCACTGTCGAGAACGTTACTGAACTTAAGGCTGGTGACTTTAATAAGTATCTGACTGGATTTGAAGTGTTAAACCCTGAATTGGTAATTTGCCATCTAGATTCAAAAGCTAGTATGCAGATGGAAATCAGCATTAATAAAGGTAGAGGCTATGTTCCTGCAGAAGAGAATAAAGTCTTCTGTTCTGATGTTAATGTAATTCCCATTGATTCAATTTACACTCCTATCAGAAATGTAAAGTACGCCGTAGAGAACTTCCGTGTTGAGCAGAAGACTGACTACGAGAAACTCGTACTCGAAATTACTACTGATGGTTCCATTCACCCAAAAGATGCTTTGAAGGAAGCTGCAAAGATTCTTATTTACCACTTCATGTTGTTCTCTGATGAAAAGATAACACTCGAGAATGCTGATGTTGACGGTAATGAAGAGTTCGATGAGGAAATCCTTCACATGCGTCAGTTGCTGAAGACCAAGCTTGTAGATATGGACCTTTCTGTACGTGCCCTCAACTGCTTGAAGGCTGCAGATGTAGATACCCTTGGTGATTTGGTTCAGTACAACAAGACTGACCTTCTTAAGTTCCGCAACTTTGGTAAGAAATCGCTCACGGAGCTTGATGATTTGCTCGAGAGTCTGAATCTGTCGTTTGGAACTGATATTTCTAAATATAAATTAGATAAAGATTAAAAACAATGAGACATAATAAAAAATTCAATCATCTGAGTCGTACTGCATCTCACAGATCAGCTATGTTGAGTAACATGGCCGTATCTTTGATTATGCACAAAAGAATCACTACGACTCTCGCCAAGGCAAAAGCCTTGAAGAAATATGTAGAGCCCCTGATTACTAAGTGTAAGCAGGATACTACTAATTCACGTCGTGTAGTATTTAGCTACCTTCAGGACAAGAAGGCTATTACTGAGTTGTTCACCGTAATCTCTCAGAAGGTTGGTGACCGTCCCGGTGGTTATACTCGCATCATCAAGACTGGCTTCCGTGCCGGTGATGCTGCACCTATGTGTTTCATCGAACTTGTTGACTTCGATGAAAATATGGCTAAGACTGTTAAGAAGGCTAAGCGTACACGTCGCTCTTCAAAGAAGGCTGCCGAGGCACCTGCAGAGGCTCCTGTGACAGAAGCTCCTGTAGTTGAAGAAGCTCCCGTAGCAGAGGCTGAGGCTCCTGCAAAAGAAGAAGCTCCCGCTGAATAATTCTAAATTGCAATAATGTGAAGCCGCTCGTCCGTGAAGGATCGGGCGGCTTTTTTCTTCTAGATAAACTAGAATAGCTAGAATAGCTAGATTAACTAGATTAACTAGAATCTCTGGCTTATATGGGTTCTCTAAATTACTCTCGTTCGGATTTTCTCAAATAAATTTGGAAAATCACTCACTTATTCGTAATTTTGAAACTAGGTCTCGAAGTTACTTTCGCTCGGGAATAAAAATAAAATTGCTTTTATTTTGTATTCCGCTCGCTTATTCGTAACTTTGCGAGGAAAAAAGTAAAGATGAGTCGTATGAAGTCCTTTTTTAGAAATATAATTTACGGGTTTAGCTTAATGGCAATCTTGTCATCCTGTGTCTCTGATAAAAAGATGATTTATCTGCAAGGTGCTACTGATGCATATGCTGTTCCAAAAGAGTTGGAGGCTAACTTTGAACTTAAAGTTGAACCCGATGATCAGTTGGCAATATCCATAACGAGCAAAGATCCGGAACTGCTGCAGCGTTTTAATAATAACACACTGATTGGTGGTGGAAACAATCCTGCAATAGGGACGAATACCGTAAATGTACAGTCCGGTGTTTCTTATTTTCAGGTAGATAAGAAAGGCTGCATTGAATTCCCTATTTTCGGTACTGTCAATGTTGGGGGACTTACTACCACAGAGATATCCGCAATGATACAAAAGCGCATCAAAGAACATATCAATGACGCTGTGGTGAATACCAGAATTATGAGTTTCAAGGTAACTGTGATGGGTGATGTGATGAATCCCGGTACCCAGACTTATCAAGGAGAGCGCTTGACGATTTTGGAAGCTTTAGGCAAGGCTGGTGACCTGAATAACAGTGCACGACGCGACCATATCCTGGTGCTTCGTGAAGAGAATGGCAAACGCATAACTTACGAAGTAAACCTACTTGACCAAGAGAGTGTATTCAAATCGCCGGCTTATTACCTGCAGCAGAACGATGTTGTTTATGTCCGTCCCAATAAGAGTCAGCGCGTGAAGGGTAGTACCAGTTACACATGGCTGACTGTAGGAAGTACCGTTGTAGGTATGGTCGTTTCTGTCGTATCTTTGGTTGTTGCACTTAAGAAATGAAATCAAATACTATGGAATACAGATCAACAGGAACACAACCTGGACCTCGTCAGCGTATGACAAGCAAGGGAACAGAAGAAATGTTCTCCCTACGTGATATTCTAGATACCGTACTGGATAATTGGAAGTGGTTCTTACTTTCTGCAATTGTCTGTGTGGGTCTTGCCCGTTTGTATCTGGCAAGCCGTTCATACGTTTTTCAGCGTCAGGCTATGATGCTAGTTAAGGATGATCCTGGTGGCTCTGGCGGAAGACGTTCTAATATCAGCACAGATGCCTTGATGCAGCTGAATGGCGTTTTAGCCGGAACGAGTGTGAAGAATGAGGTGTATATCCTTCATTCTTTCCAACTCTCAAAAGAGGTGGCAAAAAAACTGCACCTGGATGTGATGTACAACTTCAAGAAAGGGCTGAAGAATATTTCTTTGTATAACAACCGACCTTTCACGGTTGATTTCTTGCAACCTTTCACTGTTCCTGTGACCTTTTATATGGATATCAACAATGCGCATGAATGTAGTATTCATGATGTAAAGATGGGTATTCCTATGAAAGAGTCATCCTATACAGGAAAGGTCCGTATTGGGCAAACCTTACAGACACCTTTTGGAAAACTTGTTGTGACTCCTATGGGCAATAATCTGAAGAAGTTTATTGGAAAGACAATCAAGGTGACCCGTATAAGCATGGATGACGCTGCCATTATGATTATGAATAAATGCAGCAGTAGCGAACTGGATAAGGAAAGTACCCTTGTCCGGATCACCTGCAACGATACCAGTATAGAACGTGCAGATGACATCTTGTCGGGACTCTTGGAGGCATACAAGCAGAGCATCATAGAAGATAAAAACCAGATTGCCCAGAGTACTGCTGACTTTATCGAGTCACGTATTCAGCTCATCCATGAGGAGCTTAGTGATGTTGAAGGTAAGATGGCTGATTTTAAGCAGAGTAGCGGCCTGATGGATATAAAGGCTAATTCGGAAGCCTTCTTGTCCCAGAGTACTGCTGCCCGTCAGCGTACCATCCAGGCAGAGATGCAATATAGCATGGTGCAGTTCCTGGTGGATTATCTGGTTGAGAACAGCAAAGGCCATACCCTCATTCCCTCTATGGGCGGTATAAACGACAATGGCATTCAGGCCCAGATTACACAGTATAACCAGATGATGCTTAACCGTAACAAGTTGGCAGAAAATACCAGTGAATCCAGTCCGGCTATCAAAGAATTAGACAGTAATCTCTCCCAGATGCATGCTGCTGTGCTGGCTTCACTAAAAGGATACAGCAGCAGCCTTAAGCTGCAGTTGGATAAGTCTAAAAACGAGGAGAACAAACTCCTTGGCACGATTAATACAGTTCCTCAGAAAGAGAAACAGGCGATAGATATTATGCGTCAGCAAGTTCTCAAGGAAACACTCTATACCTTCCTGTTGAACAAACGTGAGGAGACAGCTCTTCAGCTGGCTATAACAGAGGCCAACATACGTATCGTCGAGCATCCCTTCGGCAGTAAGGTTCCCGTTGCTCCCCGTAAGCTTGTTATCTCCCTTTTTGCATTAATCCTGGGCCTTATCATACCCTTCACATTCTTCCAGATAAAGGAAAGGCTGAATATGAGTGTCCGCGGACGTAAGGATATCGAGACCTATACCACTATTCCTATTTTAGGAGAGGTTCCTCATAGGAAGAGCAGTATCAGTGATTCGGACATCGTGGTATCTGCTCAGAGTGATGATGTGATAGGGGAGGCCTTCCGTTTGCTACGTTTCAGCATGACATTTATTAATAAGGATGCACGTATTATCATGTTCACCAGTACAATGCCCGGTGAAGGTAAGACCTTTATTAGCAGGAACTTTGCTGCAACACTGGGTATGGCAGGTAAGAAAGTTGTACTGGTTGATACAGATATCCGTAAGCGTACACAGAGCAAGTTGTCTGCCAGAGGACGTAACCTGGGACTAACTTCCTACCTCTCGGGTGCTGTCAATGATGTAACGTCTTTGGTTGTGCCGCAAGATGCCAAATGCAATCTTGATATGCTGCCAGCAGGCATCACACCTCCCAATCCGGCTGAGTTGCTGATGAGTGACCGATTGGAACAGTGTATGGAGGAGTTGAAGAAATACTATGACTATATTGTGGTAGATAATGTTCCTGCGCAAGTGGTGGCAGATGCCGGTATTGTAAACAGAATCGCAGATCTTACCATCTACGTCATTCGTGAGAGTAAAATCGACCGCAGGTATCTGCCTGAGTTGGAACGTCTGCATCTTGAAGGGAAGTTCAACCATCTGTGTATCGTTCTGAACGATTGTCAGAATCGGAACAAGAAATATGGCTACGGTTACGGCTACGGTTACCGCGATGAGGTGAAAGAAAAATCGTGGTTAGCTAAATTGTTCGGCAGTTCATCCAAAAAGCGTTAGTTATATCCTTTATATTTTCGCCATGCAAATTGTGTGAGTCGGTACCACGGGTTCCAAAGGACCTCTCTGTGGTAGTGAGTGATGAACCGCCAGTTGCGAAATGTTTTTTGCCAGAAGTTTCCCCATTTGCTATGCTTAATATGGTTTCGCTCATCTGCATGTCCAAAGTTCCCTGCCTGCAGAATCTCTGAGAGGAGGAACTTACCTTCTTGTGGACATGGCGGTAGTATCATACGTTCTTCCTTTAGTCCGAAAACAACCTGGAGTACATACATGAGTGCCTGGCAGAAACGTTCCATATGTAGCTTCTTAACCATAAGTGCTGTTTCTGGGATGTATTGTATTACTTTTTCTTGCTGAAGCAGATAGTAGTAATCCATTATCTGTCTAAGCCCGATGCCTTCATTGAAAAGATGCCGGTAGATATGTGTCAGTTGGAAGAGCATATTAACCTTTGTGGTAGGCACTCTTAGTTCACCCTCTTCCGTAATAACGGGAGGATTGGAAAACATCTCCTCTGCGTGGTTCGTGAAGTGTTGTTTGAGTCGTCGGTTATCAAAGGGATTCGACATAAAGCTGGGTATGGTATGTACTTCTATGCTACACCCTTTCTTTACGGGAAATTCCATCTCCACCCACTGAATACGGATATGGGGAAAGAACTTCCTGACATAGCTGATAATCTTCTCGCGTGAACCTTCCAGCCATACGTCAACATCACCTGGATGACGTAAAAGCGGATCAGGATAGAGAAGGGCATTACCCTGTCCTTTCAGGATGACATTCCTGAAACCAGCCTGCATGAACTTCTTACTGGTCCATATAGCATTATGAGTGGCCTCTCTGCTGTCGTGTCTGATTTTTTCTGTGGTAGCCAGCCAGTCCACGAAAACCTTGCGTGGGGGACGTTGCCCGGCAGGAAGTTTGTCCAGGGCTGCAAAAAGCGGTCCTGCAATGGTATGCTTGTTGGCCATGCTAAATAGGGACTTCCATTCCTGTTCTGTCGGTGCGTACGGAAGGTGCTCTGCATTTCCTACAGAAATCTTTGTCAGTGCAAGGAATAATGTCAGTTCTCTATTCATTTTTTTTTAAAATTTCTTTCCGAATATTATGCTTACAAAAGTAAGGAAGAGTACTTTGCAATCAAACCACCACGACCTGTTCTTCAGATAGTACAGATCCAACTCCAGGCGTCGGAGCATCTTCTCCATTGTGTCGGTGTATCCGTAGTTAAGTGTCGCATAGCTGGTAACGCCAGGTCTTATCTGGTATAGAAAGGCATATCTGGGGTCGTGCTCCATGATCTGGTCTATGTAGAACTTCCTCTCCGGACGGTAGCCAATAAATGCCATATCTCCGATAAACACGTTCCAAAGTTGTGGCAGCTCATCCAGATGATGAGCCCGTAGCCATCCGCCTATCTTTGTCAGACGTGGGTCGGTCTGACCATTAGCATGACTGAGTGCAGGCCCTGATGCTTCTGCATCCACTCTCATGGAACGGAACTTATAAATCTGGAACGGACGGCCAAAACGACCGATTCGCTCTTGTTTATAGATGGCAGGTCCTCCATCATCCAATTTGATAAGGATGTAGCATAATAAGAATAAAGGAGCGAATAATACCAGACAACAAGCAGACGCTACGAAGTCCAACATTCTTTTTGTTACCCGGCCGAGTCCCGACATACCATCAGCGATAAACTCTTGCGTATCGCCAGAAAGCATGTCGGAAGAAAGTCCCATTGTTCCAAAATTCTTTATTTTCTTTTCTAAGGTATCTTTGGGGATATTTGCCTCCCATGCCTCACGACCATATTCCTTATTCCATTGTTCATGTGCATATACTGCTTCATGTCGGGTAATACACCAGTCTATGATGAAGACACATATTCCCCAAACTATAATATCAATAAAGAAGGTAACGGTCTTTCCTATACCCAGATACATGCTGACAAGATTCAGTGCTGTGAAGGCCAGAATGATCAGTGTAATAGTCCATGGGATAAACTTTTCCGGCATTCCTGTTCGTGTCAGACGATGCTGCATCTGATTCTTGTCTGGTGTGAGGATTCCTCTGTTCTCGATAATACGGCTCTTCAGCACACGTACAGCATCCAAGACAGGAACAATGGTAATACCTACACATATCATGACAGCTTCCTCTGGAAGTCGGCCACCGCATTGTCTTGTCAGGCCAATAGCCAGATAGCTGAGAATGTATCCCAATATATAGTTACCCGAGCTACCCATCAGTGTCTTTTCCCATCTTTTGTCGAATTTCTTGCAAAGTGTGAAGGGTAGGGTGACACCAATAGTTGCTGAGGCGATAATCGTACTCAATGCATGATTTCCATAAATGCTTAACAGAAGGAAAAGAACCACCAGCAATGTCCCTGTTCCTGTTGTAACACCATCAGGACTGTCTGTAATCGAGGGCAATTCGGTAAGGTATATGGCTATAAAAAGCGTAAGTGGCATACCTAACCACATAGGAATCTCATGGATGCCGAACAGCCCGTACAGATTGTTAATCCATAAGCCAGAAGCAGGAAACATAACTGCGGCAAGAAAGAGGACGAGAAATTTGTTAAAGGAACTCGTTCCGTGAAAGTCATCCTTTACTCCCATAATATAAAGAAAGGCTCCTCCTACAATAATCTGCAGAATACGCATGGTCGTTGGCTCCACTTGCTGTCTCAGTTCTTCCATATTCAGTACATGTGGCAACGCAACGGTAATGCACATAGAGATGAGCATGATAGGGAAGAGAGATAGTCCGCCCATTTCCACGCCAAGTATATCATTCTTGCCCTGTCTCAGATAAAGATATCCGTTATAGCTGATGATTCTCATTCTCTGCGTGATAAGTAAACTTAGCACAAAGGAGATTGCAAAGGGTATAGCTATAATAATTAATATGTCGTTCATCTGTGTAATAATGTTTCTAGTTTAAACTTAAGCATATCCCAGGCTTTCGGTATGAGTCGGCGTACCAGGTAGAACCTTACAGGCTTAAATCCGTTGTCTCTGATTGCCCTTAATATGTTTTTGTTTCCGGTAATAATATTATGAATGGACTTGGTGCTTTCGCCTCCCATTCTCATCTTTACAAAATATCTGTCCAGATAAGCATTCCTGATCTGTCCCTTTTCTATGAAGCGGAGCATCAGTTCAAAGTCGGCAGAAACAGCATATTGCAGTTTAAAGGCACCGAAACGTTCAAACCATATGCTTTTTACATAGAAGGTAGGGTGAGCAGGATGCCATCCGTTCAGGAACGCTCCACATTCATGTTGTGAACCCTTCCAGATTCGCAGTGTGTTGTTCTTCTCGTTTTCGTCGATAAAGACCAGATTGCCGTAAACACATTCCACATTTTTCTGGACAAAAGCGTTAGCGATATCCTCCACAACGCGCTCGTCGTGATAGAAGTCGTCAGAGTTCAGTACACCGATGACATCACCGCTTGCCATTTCAATACCCTTGTTCATGGCATCGTAAATACCTTTGTCAGGTTCGCTTATCCAGTGCATCCGTCCCCTGAACTTCGGCTCATATTCACGTACAATGTCCATCGTCCCATCTTTAGAGTCGCCATCCACGATGATACTCTCAATATCAGGATACGTCTGTGCAAGAATGCTGTCCAGTGTATCTCGTAGTGTCTTCTCGCTGTTATATGTTGCCGTGATGATAGAAATCTTCATATCGTTCCTCCTAACTAATTACGTGCTTCCATATGTTTGTTAATTGAGGCCAAATCTTTTCTGTGGTATACGAACTATATACTTTTTCTCTGGCCTTTTCTGATAGCTGCATCCTAAAGGCCTCATCTTTATAGAGCGTCTTTGCAGCATTGGCAACTTCATCGGCATTTTGAGGAGCAAAACAGATTCCTGCCTTTTCACCTTCGAATTCCAATATCTCCGGTATGGCTCCAACGTTAGAGGAGGCAACAGCGCATCCGCAGGCCATGGCCTCCAGGATAACGTTGGGGAACGCCTCTGTATAGCTGGGAAAGAGGAAGGTGTCTGCATGCAGCATTTCTGTAATAACCTGGGTGTAGGCAATCTCTCCTGTTACATCCAACCACTTTCCGTCTTCTCTTTTTGTTGCCAAGGCTAACAGCCTGGTTCTCATCTCATCGGTACATTTGCCAACTATCCGCAGGGAAAGGCCTGGTACTTGGCTGCAGCCTTCTACCAGTTCCATTACCCCCTTTGTCGGAACCACATGACCCACGAATAAAGCAGATTTGTAGTTACGTACAACTTGTCCCTTTTGTCTTTCCACTTCCTGCAGGAAAGAATCAGAAACAGGGTTGGGAATATAGGTGATATTCCGGTAATGCCGGTCGGAGAGTGACTGGAACGAATCCCGGTCTATCACAACCATCATGTCTGCCATATTGAGAAGTCTTTTCAATAGTCTGTACTCAAGTCCTTTTTTATTTATTATACTTGGTATCCTTCCAAAATGCAGATGAACAATACTCTTTATTCCTCTTTTCTTGGCAGCATATGTCAGAATGATATCTTTTATGAATCCCAGGTATCCGCTTGTGCAGATATGAATCACATCAGGTTTTTCAGACTTTATCTTTCTTATGGCGTTAATTACGCATCTCCCCACCTCTTTGATTCCTGAGTAATATCTCTTGAAGCCCCCTACGGTATATTCCTCAATATGTGTCTGACGGTCAAAGGATACAGGAACAATATCTATGCCATCACCGGTTTCCCGATTGAAGGTCATGATATTGCGTGCCCATGTTCCTATGCCGCTGCTAACAACATGCGGAGAATCAATGTATGGAGTACACAAGAGAACTTTCATATTTCTGCTTTTGTTATTGTATTTGCAAAGAGTCGTTCCAGTTCTTCTCTCGAAAACCTTTCTTCTTCGGGATACAGAACAGACTCGTGTTCCAATATCTGGTCAATAGTCCATTTAAACTTAATGGGTTTAGCAGGTACGCCTCCTACGATACAATAAGGAGGGACATCTTTTGTTACAACTGCACCAGCTCCAATAATAGCCCCGCGACCAATGGTAACACCGCACAATAATGTAACATTCCTGCCTATCCAGGCATCTGACTCGACAACAATATCCTTGTCTAATCCCTGCGGCTTCTCATAATCTTTTATAGACCTGTAGAATCTGCCTACAATCATGGCGTGATTTCCTGTCGTCACGCGCAAGCCTTCGGCAGATCCTGCATGAGGCTTCATGATAAAGCGTGCATGGGACGTCATGATATCTGCATTCTTTAATGCATTATCTCCATACAAGAATACGTTTTCGGGATTGCTGATCCGAAGTGGAGGTATTAACGTAACGTCATCCGCTATATAACCGAATTTACTGCGGTTGCAACTACCAAAGTAGTCCCTGTACAGGCTGTAGAATCCTCTTATGAACCGATTGTTTTTAAGTTTCATAGCTTTACGGATTATAGGGTGTCACATAGAATCTTTCCAATACGCAATGTTCGTATGATACGATAATCGCTTCTCCTGTGGGGGAGGTGTCATGTAATCATTCCCAAACAAAAGGGATAGATAAGTATGATAGTCTGCAAATCCGCTGTATCTCTTTCCTTCGAACTCTACTTCTGTAAGGTTATTGAACAGGTTCTTGGGGAACGGGTTTTTGGCAAGCAATCCCTGACAACATTCGAAAACTCTGGAATAGCCTTTTCCATTGTACTGCTGAATGAATTTGTTTATAGCCAATGCCCGTTTGTGACTGTGACGGAAAAATAACTTGATAAGGACAAGCGCTACGTTGTTGTACCACTTGTGACTTCTTGAGAATCTGATACATGACAGTCTGAGTCTGTTTATCATAGACAGTCTCTTCCGGTTGAAGAGTTTCCAGGCCTCATCGTCATCAGGCACTTCGTCAACGGGGAATATATCAATGTTTATGCCAATGTTCTTCTGCTTGTTTTTCTTTTCTTTTACCAACGTTCTGTTGTCATATACCTTAGCAAAGCAGTTTCTCCAGTTTTTTGTCCTATTCAGCGAGGCCATCTGGAATCTGTCGAGGTAAACATCGGGGAAGAGGGCGTCCATCCTTTCAAAGTCCTCTCTGAGCATGTAGATGTCGATGTCATCGTCCCAAGGAATGTATCCTTTGTGGCGAACAGCTCCAAGCATGGTTCCACAGGCCAGAGAATAGCGGATGCCCGTTTCCTGACAAAACGTGTTTATAGCATCCAGAATCTCTATCTGTATTTGCTTGCGCTCTTCAATTCCGATGGCTTTCATGACGCAGAATTACTTGATGTTTATAAATTCACGTAATAGAGACGAAGAGATACCTTCCGTTCTAGGGATAACAACTACCTCCTTGCCGTTGGCCTTGCACCATTCTATGGCTCTTTGGAACCCTTCGTGGTTCTGGTCGGGTCCTATGGCCAGTATGTCAAAGTCTATATTCACGATGTCTTTATCCACATCCTTATAGGTAACAACCTCGTCAACATACCTTATCCCAGCCACCATCATACGACGTTCGTCGGTAGTGTTTATAATTTTGGCATCAGGCTTGTATTTGAGAATGTAGCCGCCATCCTGCACAGCAGCTATCAGGTAATCTCCTTTTTCTCTGGCATGCTTGAATAGCAGTATGTGTCCAACATGTAACAGATCGTATACGCCAAATGTAAGTACTTTCTTCATCCCGTTTCAGTTCTTAAACCATTCAATATATTTCTTTGCACACTCGCTGATAGTAAACGGATTGTCTTCCGTAAACTTTTCGGCAGATGTGCAGATAATGTCTTTATTTGCAATAAATTTCCTTATGGCATTTTTGTATTCCTCTTTTGTATGTCCGGAAGCCAGGCAGCCATTCACACCATCCTTTACAATGTCCACAGCTCCGCATACCGGAGTGGAGATAATAGGCTTGCCGCTGAGGTATGCCTCAATGAGCGTTATGGGCATCCCCTCGTATTGAGATGAAAGGCAAAAGCAGTCGGCATATGACAGGTAATCATAGACATTCTCCTTGGGGCCAATGAAATGTATGCTGCTGCATGCTTTTCCTGTAATCTGTTTCCCCAAGGCTGAATCAAATCCTGCTCCGATAACCACCAATGCCAGTTTCTTCCCTTCAGCAATCAGCTCGTTGAAACTGTCAACGAGCAAAGACTGGTCTTTGCACGGGTTGCAGCGGGCAATATGTATAAACAAGAGACAGTCACCTTCTGACCTGTATGCCTGCATCTCCTTCCTTACTTCTTCTGCCTTGTCAGAGAGAACCGGCAGCGCTCTGCCATTAGGAATCAGTCTTTGCTTCAGCTTAGGGTGTACTGTAAGGAACTGCCGGTAGTTAGTATCAGAGATGGTAGTGAACTTGCATCTGCCTAAGAAACCGCTTAGTCTGACCTGAAGCCCCGACCATCCATGTGCATAGTTGTCGCAAACATCACTGTGTATGGTCAGGTAGAACTTGTATCTGTGTCCATACAGTATGTTGGCCAGCAGCATGGTGTATCTTGCCTGACTATGTATGTGTATGACATCCGGTTTAATCCTGCTTACCCATTTGCAGCATTGTACCAGCTGTCTTATGCTACCCCCTAACGGCATTTTGGCTTCAATGACCTTAACTGTTGGATGCAACTGACGCAGATAGAAATGCTTCACGTCCTTTAGTATCAGGACCGTGACGTCTTCTGTCTTCGACAGTTCGTTGCAAAGGTCTACGACAAGCCTTTCTGCTCCTCCGGGTGCCAGACTCTGTATGACTTCAAGTATTTTCATAGGCCTTAGAAGGAGTTCGCGTTAGCATTGAAGTTATCTATGGTGTAGAGGGAGTATGCCATGTTGAATATATTGGAGATGAGGAATGCATACATGACGACTTTTACATATAAGCTTCCTGAATAGTTCCTGAGGAATACCATGGCAAATATTGTAAGTGGGTAGCAGGCAGCATCCCAGAATCTCTGCGAAAGATAAGCCGACACGTTGTTGCCGAAGAAAAGGCATGAAACATAAATCAATGTGTACGTCAGCATCAGCAGGTGCTTCTCCATGTAGCTTACCTCAACTTTTTCAATCAGTATCTTCTTTATTCCGAAGAAGAACAACATTAATACGGGCAGTCTGTTGATAAACAGCTTTAGGAATCCTCGTATGTTCAGTTCTACCCTATAGCTTGATTCTATGTATTTTGTTGCTTTTTCCTGCATCATATCGTTGCTGCTTACCAATCCTATGAACTGGGTGGACAGTTCCTTCGTTATGTCATAAAGGAAGGGGAAAGCTATCAGTGAAGCGATAACCACAACTAACGACTTTGTTCCCGGGATGAACAGCAGCAGCGACAAAATAATAAATACAAGTATGGTAGAGTGAAAGAATGTGGAGCATATCAGAAGTATTATGCCCATGAAGAATTTCTGTGGCATGGCATCCTCGGCTGATCGGAACATAAGGACATATCCGTAGAACATCATCATGAAACCTAATGTCTGCCTGAGGTTGGGGAAATGATTCAGCAGCATGAGCGTGAAGACGAAGAACGAAAAATCCAAGTCGCTCTTTATCTCGTCCAGTATCTTGAACAGCAGGTAAGCCGCCATGCCCCATACACAGAAACGCCAGACATAATAATTGGGCGGCAGTCCCTTTATAAGCAGTACATATACATCCTCAAAATGTATGGGATGATCAGACTGTAAGTTCATGTCGTATATCACCTGGTTGTGCAGAAAGTCGCCTCCCACGCAGCCGAAGGTAACGAACAGTATGGTAAGGATGAGCATCCTGTACCAGAATGAGCGAGGCTTGTAGAAGAAATATTCCCTTTCCTCCTCCTCGTCATAATCAGCCTCTTCGTATAGCTTTTCATATTTCTTCATCTCGCGATATCCCAGCAATAGTATTACTATCCATGCTATTACGGTTAAAGCCTCGTGTATGAGAGAAACAGAATACTGCATGTCGTCAGGATTTATGTTTTAAGCCTGCCTATGGGCTAATCGGTTAAGGATAAAGATACTGATGGTAATCTCTGGTATCATCAGGGCGAAAACTGTCACGCCATACCATGTAAGCATGTTGTCTGTTTTCCACAGGTTGCAGATGGCCCACACAAGCAGAATCCTGAATATGTTCAGTGCAATTTCAAAATTCAGGTAATTCAGCGTCTTTGTAAGGAGCGTTATCATGCCCAGATAGCAAATAATGCCGGTTTGCATCAGCAAGATGAATAGTACCTTCCATGTTGATTCTTCCAATTCATCAAAGAAAAACCTAACGAGTGTACAGGCGCATAAGGTAATAAGTAGTACCAGTACAAAGTAGGGGAGAGCGTATTTGAGCAACTTCTGCACATAGTTTTTAATCTCTTGTAAATTGTCTCTGGAGAACTTTGCCAAGTAAAAGTTGTAGAAGGTCGACTTGAATATATAGATGATTCCAATGAATCCGGAGGCAAAGGCCAGTGAGGCTGTAAACCCTTCGTCTTGATCTTTTGTGGAAATGAGGAACAATTTATTTGAAATGAGGAACAAAACAGCGGTCAGCCAGACTTTCATAGAGTAAACGACAAACTCCCTTAGTGCATTTGTGCTGATTTCCCAAGGGCGGACATTCCTGATTACTCTTAACGTGTAATCTTTGATATCTACAATAAAAGGGAATACAAAGATTAACAATAACAGCGTTGTAATGTTTTCCGGGTGCATGGCCCAGATGTATATCAAAGCAGCCATCCTAAAGACGAATGCAGAAATAGAGACCCCCAACATATATTTGTATTGCTTCTGCTGAATGTTGGCACCTTTGTTATAGAGGAATATGCTGGAAACAATGACCGCCAGGGCAAAGCAAAGTCTTTCGGGAAAAGACAAATCCGTTAATTTGAGTAGTCCGAAAACAAAACTCTGAGGTAGTAGGCAGGCAACTAAAATTCCTATATTCAACAGTGTTATCAGTGTGTAGTATATGTTGTAGGATTCTTTACTTGCATTCTTGGCGAAGTAGTATAGTGCCATGGTAAACCCTATTTGCATGGTGTTAGTGGCAAACAGCACCATCTGGAAGATATACACAAACTGGGTATATATGCCGATATTAAGAATTTTGGGAAGAAATGCATTGACTAAAAACGAAGAGAGACTGTATATAACGTTTGCCATCAAGAAAAACAGAATGTCTTTCTTAAGAAAGGCAGTAACCTTGTCTTGTGTTATATTCAGTGTCATTCGTTTCGTCGTGGTTGTCGGATAGAGGAGACTCGAACTCCCGACCCCTACGTCCCGAACGTAGTACGCTACCAACTGCGCTACTATCCGAATGCAATGTATAAGATAAGGGAAAAGACCCCTTTTCTCTCGAAATGCAATGCAAAAGTACGAAGAAAAGGGCAGAGTGCAAAATAAATGAGCTGTTTTTTTTCTCAAAGACAAAATGCATATGTCCAGGATGGGCTGTTTTTGAAATTTCTGTTAAAAAAATGCCAAAATGTTTGGTCGGAACAAAAAAAGTCCATACCTTTGCAGCCGCTTAGCAAAAACAATGGTGCCATAGCTCAGTTGGTAGAGCAAAGGACTGAAAATCCTTGTGTCCCCGGTTCGATTCCTGGTGGCACCACAGAAAAAGCAAGTAAATGTTTTTGGGGTTAAGCACGAGATTCAGGTTCAGCAATGAATTTTGAATCTTTTTTTGTTTATCATTAAACAACATATAACAACAGTTATATTGAGATAAAGATGAGCTTTTTTTAGCAAAAGACGAGCAAATTTGATATTTATTCAAGTTTAGATACTCATCCTGCCCTATTTATTTCTATCTTTGTCCCTTGAAATATATTAATACCGTCATTATGTCTGCAAAAAGAAACCTTTTTCTCTCAAACGAAGCGAGATTACTTACACTCAGCAAAGAAGCCCACGATTGTCTTACACAAAATATTCTGCCATTCTGGTTAAAGAATATGCAAGACAAAAAACGAGGCGGTTGGTTTGGGCGCATGACAGGAAGAGGCAGAATAGAAAAGGATGCCCCTCGTGGTTCCATTCTTTATGCCCGTCTGTTATGGACCTTCAGTGCAGCATATCGCATTTTGGGTGGAAAAGAGTTGTTGGATGCGGCAACAATGACCAAAGAATATATCCTGAAATATTTTGCAGACAGGGAATATGGCGGAACGTTTTGGAGTGTAACGGCCCAGGGCGAACCTTTAGACACCAAAAAACAGTTCTATGCTCAGGGATTCATGCTATACGGCTTCTCGGAGTACGCACGTGCTACCGGCGATGAGGAAGCTTTGCGTTTTGCCGTCCAGCTTTTCGACATTATTGAGAACCACGCATGGGACGGAAATAAAGGAGGCTATATCGAGGCTTGTAAACGCGATTGGCAACCCATCGATGACATGCGTCTCTCTGCCAAGGACGAGAACTATCCCAAGAGCCAGAATACACATCTTCATATTTTGGAACCCTATACCAATCTGTTGAGGACTGGCGTTGATTCTGCTTCTCCTGCCGTATTACGTCTAATATCTGTCTTCATAGAACACATCCTTAATCCCAACACACACCATCTAGACCTATTTTTCGATATGGGCTGGAAGCGTATGAGTACAACGGAAAGCTATGGACACGATATAGAGTGCTCGTGGTTGTTACATGAAGCAGCACTTGTATTAGGCGACTCCAATATATTAAATAAAGTAGAACCCATCGTTTGTGAGGTGGCAAAGGCTAGCGAGAAGGGATTGCAGACGGACGGATCCATGATATACGAAGGAGAGCCTGACGGGTCACATTTCGACCGCGACAGGCATTGGTGGGTACAAGCCGAGGCTGTGGTAGGTTTCTTTAATTTATATCAGCATTTTGGCCATGAGGCTGCATTAACCAAAGCTTTGAACTGTTGGCAATATATCAAGGAACATCTGATTGATTACGAACGGGGCGAGTGGTACTGGAGTGTCCGGTCCGATAGTAGCATAAACCTGGACGACGACCATGCCGGTTTCTGGAAATGTCCTTATCATAACGGGCGTATGTGCTTGGAACTCATAGAAAGAATCAAATCCATGCTCAAACCTTAAAATAATAAGAATGAAAACCCAAGATATGCCTCATGAATCTCCGGTAATACGCGAGATAACTCCGCTCAGTAGCAACGACTGCTTTTATCTGGCTGATCGTCATAAATCTACGTTCGACTTCCCCATTCACAGCCATCCGGAATACGAACTGAATTACATTGGAAACGGTGCCGGAATACAACGTACCGTGGGAGATCACAGTGAAACAGTAGGCAACGATGACTTGGTGCTCATCGCAAGTCCTAATCTGGAACATGCCTGGGAGCAAGGTGACTGTCACAACACAAACATCAGGGAAATCACTATCCAGTTTACATCCGATATGCTGCCGGAAAGTCTGTTAAGCAAGAACCAGTTCCATTCTATCAGGCAGATGTTGGAGCGTGCCCGCTGTGGTCTTGCCTTTTCGCAACACACTATCATGAAGGTATATGGCAGACTGGATGAACTGACGCACCAGAAGAACGGCTTCCAGGCTGTATTGGCTTTACTGGAACTGTTGTACGAGCTTTCTCTTTCCGACGACAGCCGGACACTTTCCAGTTCCTCCTTTGCACGCATTGAAACACGGAGTGAAAGTCAGCGCGTTACAAAGGTTCAGAAATATATTGCCCAACATTACAACGAAGACATCCGGTTGGAGACGTTGGCTTCCTTGGTAGGTATGACACCGGTAGCCTTTTCGCGTTTTTTTCATCAGCGTACAGGGCGGACTCTTTCTAACTACATTATTGATTTCCGTATCGGAACAGCCGCACGCCTTCTTATTAACTCTGACCAGACCGTGGCAGAGATATGTTATGACTGCGGATTTAACACGTTGTCCAACTTTAACCGTCTTTTCCGAAAACACAAGGGTTGTTCTCCTTCTGTGTTCAGGGAAAATTTCTATAAGAAAAAAATCATCATTTGACCCGGCAGAGTCATGAATGGTTAAAAAAGAGTCATATTTTCTGTCTTATATGTGCGTATCTTTGCAGCAGATACATAGATAAACTCTCTTTCATAACCAAAAGTCGTATTGAAGATATGAAACGTTTATTTTCCTTCCTGTTCTTATTGGCAGCACTTGGTGTTGCTGCACAGACAGAGATCATGCAACAGCCTGTTGACCGTGAAGCTAACGGGCCTACACGTCAATTATACCGTTATCTTCGTGACAAAGTGTGGGGACAAAAGGTGCTCTCAGGTTGTCAGGCACGTTGGGACTATAATATCACAGATGCAGAGGGCATAAAAGAACGTTCTGGACGCTATCCTGCCATTAATATCTTCGATTTTCAGCACTTTCGTCAGCGTAACCTCAATTATATGGGGCCAACGGCTAAGAATTGGCACAAAGAAGGCGGTATTGTCGGTTTTATATGGCATTGGAGTGTTCCTGTAAGCTCGGATTTGTCATCTAAAGACGGCTATGCCTTCTACTCCCCAACTGGCTCCCAAGGCCGTCGCGGTACGCTCTTCTCACCCCGTCGTGCATTGCAGAACGGAACGCCGGAGCAGCGTATTATTAATGAGAATCTGGACACAATAGTACATTACTTGCAACATTACCAGCGGCAGGGCATCCCCATCCTATGGCGTCCCTTCCACGAAGCAGCCGGCAACACCAACCGTGGCGGTAAAGCATGGTTCTGGTGGGGTAACGACGGAGCTGAGACATTCAGGCAATTATGGCGATATGCACAAAAATATCTTTTGGAACGAGGCATACATAACCTTATATATATATGGACTTCTGAATTAGATGATGATGATTGGTACCCAGGCGATGAGTATGTCGATATCATAGCTCGTGACCAGTACCATATTCCATCCCAACATGGTTCCTTTAAGGAGCAGTTCGACTTACTGCGCAAGAAATACCCGACTAAAATGCTTGCACTGGCAGAATGTGACTGTGTGCCAGATGCCGAGGCAATGGAAAAGGATAACGCCAAATGGCTATTCGTAGCCCCCTGGACGACACCATTTGTGTTCGGCCGTCAGAACGATGACGCTTTCTGGAAGAAATTCCACTCAGAAAGTCTCATTCTTACTCGCGACGAAGTGAATCGGGCAGGAACATACCGACTGGAAATTGACAAAGAAAGCGGAATATACAGGAAAGGAGAAAAAGCCATCATCACCTGTCATACCGATGCAGTTCCTTTGGATTCTGTTCGGGTCAGGGTTTATCATAACAACAGGTTGAACCGTGAATACAGCCTGTTGCCCGCAACACCGGACTTCATCGCTTTGGAACAAACGCTTGACAGCACATGCGCTGTCAGTATCGAGGTACACGAGAACAACGGTAAACCATCTTCTATAGGATATCTGGTGGCACCAGAGGGATTCCGTTCCGGTTACAGCGAGCCCTCCGACCTGATGCAGTACTGGGATAACCAGAGAAAGTTACTCAAGGCACTTCCTATGCAAGTAAAAACAGCCAACCTTGAGGTACCTGAGTGGTGTCAGGGAAAATACATGTGTCAGGATGTGGAAATCAACTGCCTCGGTCCGTCTCCAGTCCGTGCCTATATGGCCAAGCCCGTCAATGCCAAAAAGAAATCCCTGCCTATTATTATCCTTTGCCGTGCAGCTGGTGTCAGTGGCAACTGGTGCCGCTGTCAGGTAGGCGAATGTGTCGGTAATGCAGCAAAGGGTAACGGCGCCTTAAGTCTGGATCTGAATGCACACGGGATGCTGAACGGGCAGGATGATGACTATTACAGAATGTTGGAAAACGGACTTTTGCATAACTATTACGAGCACAATGCAGCTGACCGTGAGACATATTACTTCAAAGGGATGTACCTGCGCCTTATGCGTGCCATTGAGTACATGACGCGCCAACCGGAATGGGATGGCCGTCGCATTCTGGTTATCGGTGAAAGCCAGGGAGGCGGACAGGCCGTAGCTGCTGCAGGACTTGATTCACGCGTTTCAGCTATTGTGCTTAATGTGCCTGCCATGCAAGACCTTGGGGGTGCCCGTGCCGGTCGTCGGAGCGGATGGCCGCAACCTATAGAAAACCATCAGTATCTCTCGCAATCCCAACTGGATGCCACACTTCCCTATTTCGATGGGTCACAGCTTATTCGTCATTCCAAGGCGGAGATCTATTGTGAAATAGGACTCATAGACACCACTTGTCCACCCTCAGCCATCTGGTCGTCACTCAATGCTGCGCCGGGCAAGAAAACGGTGAACTGTGTACCTTATCGCACGCATGCATGGCCTGAGGGAGATGTCCGGCCCCTATGGGTAGAACGCTACCTTCGTCCTCGTGAAGCATTTATCGAAAACTATCTGAAATAAACTATGAAGCAGCTTATCTTAACTCTTGTCATATTATATACAGGCACTAGTCTCTGTGCACAGAATACAGTCTCCTTTGAGTCGGCTTGGGAGGCCGTTGAGCATATGCGCCTGGGTTGGAACCTGGGCAACACACTGGATAGTAATTCGGGCGACACACTGAACATGTGGATTGAACACTGGACTGATCGCATGCCTGCAGCTTACGAGAAAGCTTGGGGACAGACAGTGGTGAAGCCAGAACTTTTCAGATTATTCAAGGAGGCTGGCTTTAATGCTATCCGCGTACCTGTGACCTGGTATCCTCATATGGAAGCTAAGTTCAATTTCAACACAAGCAGTAATAGCATCTGGTATCCGTCGAAAGACGATATCGGTACCAAGGTGCAGACTGCATGGATACAACGTGTGCAGGAGATTGTTGATTACGTCATCGGCCAAGGTATGTACTGTATTCTGAATATCCATCATGATACCGGAGCCGCCAACACTGCATGGCTGGTAGCCGATGAAGCCACCTACGCCAGCCAGCATGGACGCTTCGAAGCGTTATGGCAGCAGATAGCCGAGACATTCCGCGACTATGACGAGCACTTGTTGTTCGAGGCCTACAACGAGATGTTAGATGGTGACCGTTCATGGTGCTTTGCTTCGTTTGGTGCACCTGGAAACTATAACGCCGCCAAAGCTAAGGCGGCCTACACTGCCATCAACAATTATGCCCAGAATTTCGTAGATGCAGTCCGTGCTACCGGAGGCAACAACGCACAGCGCAATCTCGTCGTCTCCACATACGGAGCATGCAACGGAGGCGGTAATTGGAGCACGCATCTGCAAGACCCGCTCAAAGAGATGCTATTGCCCAGCGACCCTGCCGGCGAAGGACACATTATCTTCGAGGTGCATAGTTATCCCGAAGTCAAGAATCTCAACAATGCCAAGAACGAGCTACAAAACAACATTAATGACCTCAAGAAGTATCTGGTGAAGAAAGGTGCACCTGTCATCTTCGGTGAATGGGGAACAAGTACAGAAAAAGCTTACGAGAACTACCGCAACAACATGCTTGAATTTGCTCGCTATTTTGTACAGCAGACCAAGCAAGCCGGGATGGGCACCTTCTACTGGATGGGGCTCTCAGACGGAGCCGACCGTGATAATCCAGTCTTCACCCAACCTGACCTCGTGGACGCCATCGCAAAGGGCTACTATGGGGAAGGCGGATATGCAGACGGTATTCAACCCGTTCTCGTGTCCTCTGGTAGAGGCTTTGATAAGGACAATACATGTTACGACCTGAAAGGCTGCCGTATCACAAATTCAACCGAGCAATCTGGTATAATTATTAGAAATGGTAAGAAAGTAATCAGAAAATAAGATGAGAAAGACATCATTTGTACATATTCTGCTGATGCTGTTCTTTATGAGCGGCATTTCGGCACAGGAGCCCCGGCAGTTGTCGCCAGAGGCTGAAAATCTGCTACAGTATCTGAAGGAGATTGAAGGCGAGAAAACACTTTCGGGAACTACTGCCAACGTAAACTGGAATATCAACGAAGCAAAGTGGGTTTACAAACATACAGGCAAATGGCCGGCGCTGAATTTCTTTGATTTCATCCACCTTCCTTTCTCGCCATCCAACTGGATTGACTACAGTAATATCACCGAAGTCTATAACTGGCATAAAAATGGTGGCATCGTAGGTTGTATGTGGCATTGGAACATGCCAACCAACGATGGTCAGGACTGGACCTGTACACCAGGTACAGGAAACAAAGAGACCGGCTTTGATGTTCGAAAAATCTTCGAGCCTGAGTCGGCTGAGTATAAACAGATGATGAATGACATAGACAAGGTAGCCTCTACTCTTAAGAAGCTCAAGCAACGGAAGATACCTGTTTTGTGGCGTCCGCTGCACGAAGCTGGCGGCATGTGGTTTTGGTGGGGACTCGATGCGGAGGCTTGTAACGAACTCTGGCGGGTAATGTATGACCGTTTTGTTAATCGACACAAGTTAGACAACCTTATATGGGTGTGGACAACAGCTGCATCATGGAACAAACCTTACAGCGATGGTTACAAATGGTATCCCGGGGATGAGTATGTTGATATCGTGAGTATTGACATTTATAACAATAGTAGCGCCAGCAACATAAGTACTACTTGCTATAAGTTTCTGAAGAAGTATTCGCCCAACAAGCTCATAGCACTCACTGAGTGTGGCAACCTGGCGCCAATCGGACAACAATGGAAAATAGGTGCCAGATGGCTCTTTTTTGCACCTTGGTACGACTACGAACGCACTAACAATATCTCTAGCGAGGCTTTCAAGAGTACTGATCATGCAAGTTGCAATGTCGAGTGGTGGAATGAAGCTTTTTCCCATGACTACGTCCTCACGCGGGATGACTTCAAACGGGATTTGCAAACAAGAATAAATACTGTTCATACCGAACAGCCTAAAACTGTCCAGGGAAGTTATAACCTTTTTGGTAGTCCCTGGATGGAAGGTTCTAAAGGTATCAATATTATTAACGGAAAAAAATACTTAAGAAGATGAAAAGAAGAAACCTTATTGTCATAGGGTTATTAACCTTACTCTTTCCTGTAGCTAAGGCACAAACTATTCATTTAAGTTCCGAAGCTACCGGCAAACAGTTTGACGGCATTGGAGCCGTGAATGGAGGAGGTGCCACCTCTGTATTGCTGAAGGATTATCCTGAGCCATGGCGCTCACAGATTATGGACATGGTATATAAACCAATGTTCGGTGCATCTGTCAGTGCACTCCTCGTTGAAATACCCGGTGACGGCAATTCTACCCAAGGTTCTATGCCCTCCCATGCCCATTTTCGTGGAGATGCCAATTTCCTTCGCGGTTATATGTGGTGGGTAATGCAAGAGGCCAAACGACGTAATGCAGGGCTTTCACTCGATGCTACCGGTTGGAGTGCTCCTGCTTGGGTGGGCAACTTCTGGTCGGACGATATGGTGGATTACTATATCGCTTGGATGCAGGGACTGCGTGAGGTGCATGGTCTGGAACTGGATGCGTTAGGCTGTCACAACGAGAAGGGCTGGAATGCAGATTTTGCCAAGCATTTGCGCAAGGCTATGAACGAGCGAGGCTTCAGTCAGGTGATGCTGCACGGTTTCGGCAACTGGGGCAATCAGAAAATGGATTTCCTGAAACGGATGCAGGAAGATAAAGAATTGCGTGACGCTTTAGATGCCGTCTGTGCCCATACTTTCAGCGAAATTCAGCTTACGCAGGAGCAGAGAAAAGCTGCCGAGGATATGGGCAAGCCTATTTGGAACAGTGAGGACCATGTTTACCTGCCTGGGTTCGATTGTCTCATCAGTATCGTACATTGTTTTAACCAGAATTATATCGTCAGCGGAGCCACAAAAGTTATCAACTGGTATGATATCGGTGCTACCTACCCATTGGAGCCTTACAGCAAGGAACCGCCCATGTTGTTGGCACAGGAACCATGGAGCGGACATTACGCAGTGCGTGAGGCTCTATGGGGATATGCCCACTACGGACAGTTCACACGTGTTGGCTGGCGTTATATTGATGATGGTTGTCTGAATTTGCCAGGCGGCGGTTCTTTGGTAACCATGCGTGACCCTCAGACTGGCGACTATAGTATCATAGCCGAGACCAAAGGAGCTAAGAAGCCACAGACAATCAAAGTAAAAATAGCGTACGGACTATCCACAGATAAATTATGTGTGTGGTACAGCGATTCCCAACAACAGTTTGTTCGTCTGAAAGACATTACACCCAAGGGTGGAAGCTTCTCTATCACCCTGAAACCCGATGCCGTTTATTCCCTTTCGACAACAACGGGACAGCAGAAAGGTTCATTCGAAAATATCCCTGCCTCTAAACCTTTCCCAATACCATACGAAGACAACTTTGAGCAATACACGAATGCTCCGGAATGGGGTTATCTGCCACATTATCTGGCAGATTTGATTGGGTGCTTTGAGTTAAGACCCACCCCCGCTCTTAACCCTAAACTCTCAACTTTCAACTCCAATACCTGTCTTCAGCAGGTAGTTGGTTCCCATACGCTCAGTTGGGCTCCCGAGTGGCATCACTATACCATCATAGGCGACGCTAGCTGGACTGACTATGAGGTTAGTGCAGATGTCTATCTGAACCCAGGTGACGAAGCAGGTGTAATGGGACGCCTGTGCGACGTTGGTTCTGGCTATGGCGTTTGGGCTAAGGGCTATTTTCTTAAGATGGATGAGAATGGCAAGGTAACACTTATCCTTACACGAGGCAAACGCGATCAGGAAGAACTCATCGGCGACAAGGAACAGCAAGCCATTATCCTGGCCCGCAAAGATGTGGAAATAGGCGGTGAATATACACTAGCTGAGGCAACGGTCAACAATGTAGCTGCCTTGCAATGGCATAACCTTAAACTGCGTTTCCTGGACGACCAGATTACAGGCTATGTTGATGGTGTGGAAGTAGTAAGTGCCAAATCCGACCATTATGGCAAGGGTATGGCTGGACTTATTGCTCCGCTTCTGGAAAGAAGAGTATCTACACCTTACTTCGACAACTTGCGTATCGTTCCTCTGGGACGCACACAGGCTACAGAGACCGCCATTCCGGCTATACAGCCTATTTACCCTGCGTCAGCTAACGATAATGGGCGGCAAGCTTTATTGCAAAGATTAAGACATCTTAGCAAAAAGGGTATTATGTTCGGTCACCAGGACGATCCTTTCTACGGTCTTGGCTGGCAGTGGGAACGCGGCAGAAGCGATGTGCTTGAAGTCTGTGGCGACTATCCTGCTGTTATGGGCTTCGAACTGGGAGGTATCGAGATGGGTGATGCCAAGAGTCTGGACAGCGTACCTTTTTCCCGTCTTCGTGAAGAATTGTTAGCCCACGTACGTCGAGGTGGTATCGCAACCATCTCATGGCATCCGCGCAACCCGCTGACAGGAGGAACTGCCTGGGACAATAAGGATAAGACGGTAGTTCGCAGCATACTGCCTGGCGGTAGCCAGCACCAGAAGTTCCAAATATGGATGCAGCGCCTGTCAGCATTCCTTCTGTCACTGAGTGATGAACACGGGAAGCCCGTACCTTTCATTTTCCGTCCTTGGCACGAGAATAGCGGAGGATGGTTCTGGTGGGGAAAAGGACTTTGTACAGCAGAGGAATACAAGGCGCTGTGGGCTATGCTACAGGACAAACTCTTGACAGACGGGTTGACAAATATTGTCTGGAGCTGGAGTCCCAATTTTGGAATGAAGGAGGATGATATGGATTCTTACCCAGGCGACAGCCGTGTAGATATCATAGGTCTGGATGCTTACCAGAATCCTGACGGCGAAAAAGATTTTATCAGTACCCTCAACAAGGACCTTGCTATGCTGTGCCGATATGCATCGGAGAATGGTAAGATGGTTGCCCTCACTGAATGCGGTTACCAAAATCTTCCCGACCCTACGTGGTGGACTCGTGTACTAAAAGCACAACTTGTGAAACATCCTCTTAGCTACTTCCTGGTATGGCGCAACTTCAACAGCAAACACTACTTTGCTCCTGCACCCTCTACCAAAGATGCTCCCGACTTCCGCAAAATGGTTGAAGATAACAGAATACTTATGCTTAATGATATCAAGTAGTACAATGGATTTTAAGGAAAGAATGATAAAACTACGCCAGCGCCACGAGGAATTGCTGAAGCGAGAGAATAAACCGGTAGAACACTTGGGCAACGGAATATACCAGAAGTACCAGTTCCCCATACTCACTGCCGAGCATACACCCCTGGAGTGGCGTTATGATTTTTCGGAGCAGGATAACCCCTTCCTAATGCAGCGCATCATGATGAATGCCGTGCTGAATGCCGGAGCCATCAAACTAAATGGACGATACCTGTTGGTATGCCGTGTGGAAGGTGCCGACCGAAAGAGTTTCTTTGCTGTGGCCGAATCCCCCAACGGCATAGACAACTTCCGTTTTTGGGATGAACCCATTACGATGCCTGAAGATATTATTCCTGCCACCAATGTCTATGATATGCGTCTGACGCAACATGAAGACGGATGGATTTACGGTGTATTCTGTGCTGAACGTCACGATGACTCTCAGCCCGGTAATCTAAGTGCCGCTACGGCCACAGCAGGTATTGCACGTACGAAAGATCTCATCAATTGGGAACGTTTGCCCGACCTCAAATCCAAGAGCCAACAGCGTAATGTAGTTCTGCATCCTGAATTTATCAACGTAAACTCTCAACTCTACGCCTTCTACACCCGTCCACAGGATGGATTCATCGACACAGGTTCTGGTGGAGGCATCGGCTGGGCTTTAGTGGATGATATTCTGCATGCCGAAATCAAAGATGAGGTGATTATCAATCCCCGTCATTATCATACTATCCAAGAGGTGAAGAACGGTGAGGGCCCGGCTCCGCTGAAAACACCGAAGGGCTGGTTGCATCTGGCTCACGGTGTTCGCGGGACAGCCGATGGTCTGCGCTACGTATTGTATATGTATATGACAGCCCTTGACGACCCTACACGTGTGATTGCACAACCTGGCGGATGGTTCTTGGTTCCCGAAGGGCAAGAGTATGTAGGAGATGTAATGAATGTGGCTTTCAGTAACGGATGGATTATGGACGATGACGGGCGCGTACTTATCTATTATGCTACGGCCGATACCCGTATGCATGTGGCTGTCAGTTCAGTCGATCGCCTCATAGACTATTGTGTGAATACGCCTGCAGACGGACTCACCACGGCCGCAAGTGTGGAAACCATTAAACAACTTATCTGTAAGAATAAAAAACACCAGTTACTCTAAAACATAAATTCCCATCATGGCAAAACTGACGGAAAAAATCGGCTACGGCCTTGGCGACATGTCGTCATCAATGTTTTGGAAGGTATTTTCGTATTACCTGCCTTTTTTCTATTCGAATATCTTTGCTTTATCCCTTGTCGATGCAGGCGTACTCGTGCTTGTTACTCGCATCTGGGATGCTGTCAGTGACCCCATGATGGGAATTATTGCCGACCGCACTCATACCCGATGGGGAAAGTACCGCCCATACCTTCTTTGGGTAGCCCCGTTATTCAGTATAGCCGGCATTCTGCTCTTTACCACTCCCGATTGGAACTATGGTGCCAAACTTGTCTATGCCTATGTCACCTACATCCTTATGATGACTGTCTATACAGCCATCAATGTACCTTATGGAGCCATGTTAGGCGTAATGACAGATGATTCGCAGGAGAAAACTGTCTTTTCCTCTTTCCGTATGTTCTTTGCCTATGGCGGCTCCTTCGTGGCCTTAGCTGCCTGGGAACCGCTGGTTAACATGTTTAAGTCTGAATCTTCTGTCACAAGTGCCTGGCAATATGCCATGATGGTTATTGCTGCAGCCTGCTTTGTGCTCTTCATCCTTACCTTCCTGCTAACACGAGAGCGGTTGAAGACCGTTAGTACTGTTTCGGTGGGAAAGGATTTTCGCTCATTGCTTTCCAACCGTCCTTGGTGGCTGCTCATAGGTGCTGCCCTCTGTTTTAACCTATTCTCCACGGTTCGCGGTGCAACTGTTGCCTACTATTTCGCAGATATCATAGGTTTCGACAAGACGCTTAGCTTTCAACTCTCGACTTTCGACTTTCAACTATTGTTTTACGCAGGGTTGTTCTTGAGTGTGGGTGAGGTTGCCAACATGTTGGGCGTTGCCTGTACAGTTCCTCTTGCCCGTCGTCTCGGAAAGAAATCGTTATTTATGGCTGTCAATGCTTTGCTTGTTGTTCTCAGCATAGCCTTCTTCTATATTCCTGTTTCACCAACAGGCTTCTGGCTGATGCTTTTGTTCCAGGTATTCATCAGTATTCTTACAGGCATTATGTCACCCCTCGTTTGGTCGATGTACGCCGATGTCAGCGACTATGCTGAGTTGCGTTATCATACAGCCAGTACCGGTCTTATCTTCTCCAGTAGTTCTATGGCGCAGAAATTTGGCGGAGCAATAGGCGGAGCAGCTGTATTGTGGCTCCTTTCCGCCTGTGGATATACACCCCGAACGGATGAACAGATGGCAGCACAATCTGTCCTTTCCCAACCCGAATCGGCTCTGCTGTGCCTCCGTTATCTTATGTCCTTTATTCCTGCTCTGGTGTCTGTTATATCCATTATCGTCTGCTACTTTTACCCCCTTACCACTCAGCGCATGGAAGAGATTAACGAACAATTAAAGAAACAACGGTGATTAAACTGGAGTTTCTGGAGTTGTCGGAGTTAGAGAAGTTATCGCTTCGCTCGTCCATTCGGACAGAAGTTAAAGATGATAGTTGACAGTTGATAGTTGACAGTTGATAGTTGAGAATTGAGAATTGAGAATTGAGAGTTGAGAATTGAGAGTTGATAGTTGATAGTTGACAGGTCACAGTTGACGCGTGTAAGACAAACGTCTTAGCGGCTTTAGCCGCGATAACTCCTTTAGCTTCTCTAACTTCTTTAACTTCTAAAGGCCAAAGGCCCGATAACTCTTTAACCTCCGAAATTTGAATTTATAAACATCTGACAACTATTCATATATTTTATTTAATATGGAAGTCATACAAAGTTTTACCATCAATCATACTTGCCTGAAACCTGGCATTTATGTATCACGTCAGGACAAGGGTTTTACCACTTTCGACCTGCGTATCACCGAACCAAACAAGGAACCGGCTGTGGCTCCTGCTGCCATGCATAGTTTAGAGCACCTAATGGCCACATGGTTCCGCAACAGCGAGGCTAAAGAAGATGTGGTTTATGTGGGTCCCATGGGCTGCCTTACCGGCATGTATATTATCATGACGGGAACATACACTGTAGAGGATATGCGTCGCCTTACCATCGAGTGTCTCCAATGGATACTCACACAGACAGAGGTGCCGGCAACGACACCAGAGACCTGTGGGAACTGTCTGCTTCATGACCTGCCTATGTGCAAATGGGAGAGTGCACGATATCTGGATCGGCTGCAAAATGATTTCCACTGTGAATACGAAAAGCTGCAGGTTACACTCGAGGACGGCAAGGTTTTTGCTGACGCATAGACCATAATAAAAGTGAGTTAATGGCTTAGGATATTATTCAGTTGCCTGATGGCACGGTCAATCATATCCCTTGTGCCGCTTCCGTCGCTGACATAACGGATGACCATATTGGCATAGCTTATGGTACGATTGGCTGTCTCGTCTTTATCGTGCAGTTGCTTGACTTTCTCCAAGAGCCGGATTAGCTCGTCCAAGTCCTCCGGTTCTGGCAGATTGCCTGGGCGCATGGTATTGATGATGGCATTCAGTGCATCTGCAGACTGATCTATTTCCTCCTGACTGTACTTGCCTTCCGGGGCATCCAGATAAGAACGTGCGCTTGTCATTTGTTCTCTCATACGGGCTATGCCATGTTTTGCCCATGGCGCATATTCGGGAACCTTTACAACGAGTGCCTCCCAGGCTTGCTGCTCCTCAGCACGGCTCTTTGCTATAAGAAGAAGTTCACTAAGCTGGGATTTGTCGATGGGTAGCTGTACGTTGTTAGTCTGGAACCGGGAGTCGGGAGCCACCTCAATGTTCATCCGGAAGTAGTGGGTAACATGCCTGTCTGCTGCATAGTCTGGTATGAAAGTATGTCCGCCATACGTAAGCGTATATAGATTTGCTTCGGCGCCTTTCCCTTCCGTAGCCCCATTCAGGGTTACATCACTCAGGTCGGAGGCGACATCTATGGTGGCATCTTTCCAGTTTTTAATGCCTGTGGTGGCCATAACTAACGGACCATACATAAAAGTGCCTGCCCACATGGATTCTGTTTTGTCGGGGCCGAAATCGATATGTTTGCTGAAAGGCATCACAACTTCCACAACATCTTTCCTGTTCCATTTCCTTGCGGGAATCCCGACATAGCTTGAAGGTTGATAACTGTGGGCAATACTCTTGCCGTTCAGCCTTATGTCGAAACCTTCCGTCGCCCAGTAAGGTACGCGGAAACGGACGGATAGTTTAGAGCTTTTTGCGTTTTTGGGGATAATACGAATGGCAGAACGTTCCGCAGGCCACTCGCACTCCTGCCTGATGGTAACGTCTGCCTTTTCCCAGTAGGCGGTGGTAGGCATGTAAAGGGCAACCCAGAGTGTAGTGTCGTTAGCAAAATATACTGCTTCCTGGTATTTTACGTGATTTTCTGCTCCTGTGCCACCGCAACAGGTTGACTGGGGCGTCTCATTCCCCCATGGCTTAGATGCATCCAGACCAACGGCATACTGATAGACAGTCTGATACTTATGCGGATTCAGGGAACCGACAATTTGGTTGTAGAGCACACGTTCGTAATAGTCCATATACTTTGCGTCGTCGGGATTAAAGCAGTTCAGATCCTTCGTCAGCTTTGCCAGATTATATGCACAACACGTCTCATTGATAGTGGGCTCGGGATGCTGTTCACCTTTCCAGCTTGTCGTGTTTGTACACATAGAAGTGATTTGTGAATAAGGCTGACGGAACATCTCGCCATTGCCCACACCTCCCATGGCGTAGCGGTAACGTCCCTGAATCATCGTCCAGAAGTTTTGTGAAAGATTATAATAATATGGGTCGTTATTACCGCGATAAGCGCGCAGAGCTCCCGTTACCATGGGTATGTGCTGGTTAGCGTGTCGCGAGCGGATAGCATCGATGTTCTTGGCCAGCGGACCGAAGAATGCCGGACTGTCGAAATATGTGGCAGCTTCTAAGAGGTGCTCTTTCTCTTCTTTGCTGCCCGTCATCTCCGACAAGCGAGCTAAAGACTCTGCCATTCCACCTACCTCGCCGGCTATGTACATATTCCACATTTCATAACGGTTACCAGGACAGGCGCGACGTTCATCCTGACGGCCGTCACTCTTGACATAGGTCCTATAGTGAAGTCGATTCCATACCCATAAGCCCATATCCTTGGCGATAAGTAAAGCCTTGTCTGCAGTCGGTTTATCGTCTATATAGGTGGCAATATCAATAAGACCGGCCAGTTGCTTATGTACGGAATAATAAGGTGCCCACACCCAACTCTCATTATTGTATGCCCGGTACATCTCTATCAGGGCGCAGTGCTGGGCTGGTATGGCATTCAGGTAGCCATAGCCGTATTTCCGGTACTCCTTCTTGTATCTGTCAAAGTCTGACCAGGAACCCTGCATCTGCTTTAGCTCATCTTCAGGTGCAAAGTCGCGAGCCTCCCAGTAGCGACCCAATTCCTCGTTCCATACAAAGGTACGCTCCTGACACTCACGCAGTCCGTCCACCATCTCCCTGATATTATGCCTTAGGAGAGCTTTCTTTGCTGCATCCTGACAACTGGCAAATGCGAAAGCCATAGCTGACATATAGTGTCCGGATCCGTGGCCTTTCAGTTTGGTTGTGGGAGAGTCCCAGCCATCAGCCTCAGGATAGCCTTCGGTAGAAAGTCCATAGGTATCGCGATAATTATAGAGTTGCTGCTTGACAGGAAGTGTAAGAAGATGGTCAATGTCCAGATTCCTGTTCCACGTGAGACGATTATCGCCGTCGATAATCACTTGGTTCAGCGGCAAAGGCTCTGCCACGGGGATATGTGATGGTACGTTAAAATTCCTCTCTACAACCTTCACCTCGGCAGAAATGGGATATCCTTTGGGAGTACTGTTGTCGCCTAAAAGATATCCCCGAACCTTATAGATTGTCCCTATGGGATTAATAGCGGGATTTGCCTCGGCATTTTCTGTTGCTTCCGATGAGTTAAGCCACTTTACTTGACGATACTCGCCTTTGCCGTCAGAATAGGTCGTCCATAATTGGTAGGGGAGTCTTGGCGCATTACCAGCAGGTACCTCAACGCTGACTGCCTCAACCTGTTTTATAATGCGGTATGTCTTTGCTGTAGCGGGTTCACCCAACAGGACCGGCAAACAAGAAACAACCGTCAGTATATGTCTTCCAAACTTCATTCTGATTTGATTCGGTTAATGGCTGGTCAGACGTTTAATGTGTTGCTTTAGGATATAATAGGCAGGTTGGGCCATGGCACCATGGTCGTAGCCCTGCATCTCATAGAGTGTGACGTCCTTGTGTCCGACCAACTTCAGCATTCGCCAGAAGTATGCCTGCTCTTCGTAGCGACCATAAAGTTCTAATTCCCGGTCGCCGGAGATGATGATAATAGGCGGCGCATCAGGCCTGACATAGGTAAGAGGGGCATATTGGTCGATAGTTGCCTGTAAAGGGCCGATACCCTGTTGTCTGCGGATGTTGTAATGTGTAATGCACTGTCCGCTAAACGGTATAAGGGCGGCCAACGAATCTGCATCAACACCATATTTCTGTAACCAGTGTTTGTCTAATCCAATCATATCCAGCAGATAACCTCCGGCGGAGTGCCCTGCCAAAAAGATTTTACGTTTGCTGCCACCATACTTTGTGATGTTTTTGTAGGTCCATGCCACAGCAGCTGCGGCATCGTCGAGGATATCGTCAATCTTGGCCTTAGGCAGCAAACGGTAGTTTACAGCCACAACGATCAGTCCGCAGTTTTTTAACTGAGAATCGATATGCTTGCTGCCTCCCTCAATACCACCTCCGTGGAACCAAACTACCACGGGCGCGTCCTTTTGGTCAGTAGGATAATATACATCGAGTTTGCAGCGTTCTTGGGCATAGCCTTCTGCTGCCTCCCTATACGGTATGTCATTCACTTGGTTGTACTGTGCCCTGGCCATCGTATCGAAAAGTAGAAGGGCAAGAGAAAGAATAATAAAATGTTTCATATATCAAAAGGTTTATAAACGCAGTCCTACAAAAGCGCGGACACGCCATTTGTTCTGATTGATTATCCCTACATCATTGTCGTAAACAGAGTTGTTCATCACTAAGGTGGCACCGGCAAAGTAACGTTTAGAGATGTTGTATATCACGGCGGCACGTTCGTTGAAAATCATATGGAAACGCATGTGCTTAGCTCCCATCTCCTCGCCATCGATGATTAGTTTATTTCTATTATATACTACGATAGTGGGCAATGCCGAGAGATGCAAAAGCCATTTCTTTCCGAGTACCAGATTGTAGCCGTAGCCGCCTCCGATGCCCAAATGCCCAAATTTAAAACTGACCTCATGGGCTTCCGGTCTTCTTGTTTTTAAGTCTTCGGTTGTGATGATGCTTCCACCCTGATAGCTGATACCGGCCAGCCAGGAACCTGCTGAACGGTGTTGGATATAGTTCTGGTTGAAGGCTGCAGGGAAAGAGAACTTTCGGTGGTTGAATGCGTAGTAGCCGGCTATGTTGACTATTTTCAGGGCAACATCTTCCGGCTGTATGTTTTCAATTCTGCCGTCGAGGTTAATCTCACCTGAGAGCGATTCAGACCGTTGGTAACTGAAGTCAAGGCTAATGCGGCTGCTGAAATAATTTAAGTTTAGTTCAAAATCCTTATATACTCCCTTCATCTTGGCGGGATTGAGAGAAAAGGCTGCAGAAAGACCCCTATACGAGGCTGCCAAGCTAATAGTGGTCTTGTGCTTCGTACTAAGGTTGGTCTTGGACGAAATGCCCATTAAATATCCTTTCGTATGAAAGGTGTTTCCCGTCTGGTTTGCTGTCAGTTTCAGCGTCCATCTGCCTTCTGGCCGAACTACATAGTTGGTGTCATAAGGAATCTTGTAATAGCGTGCGGATAACACACTATCCAGTCGTGTTATTCTCTGTCGGAGTGTCCGCTTCTGTGCCGTAACCTGGCCTGGGCAACCCAACAGAATGGTGAATAAGAAAAGCAATATGTTTCTAAAATTCATATCCCAGGTCAAGGAAGAAATAGGGTTTCTTGGTTCGGTTGCTATAGCCAAGGGTTGCACCAAGCGGACCAAAGATGGTGTTGTAGTAGTAGGCTATCTGACCGCCTAACAATGTACTTTCATTAAAGATATCCTTCAACTTTTCTGACTCTTGGCCAGCAGCAAAACGGAGCAGTATATAATGGTTATTGCCTATACGCTGTTGTCCCTGAAACTGAACGGCAATAAACTGATTTCTCACGAGCTCCATATTGCCGACGCCGGCAAAGGGCATTTGTTGATCGATGTAGTGCCCGAACCAGCTGCCACCAATGACGTTATCGAATAAGGGAGGGACAACATTACCGAAAAGGAACCGACCATAGACCATAGGCTGGAGCGTGAAGCGCTTACCAAAGGTAAACGACATTCGCCAGTTGGCACTGATGTCGCTCATGCCTGTCTGACCGTCCAGACGCAGGAAATTGTCTGTCAAATAGGAATATTCGGCCTTAAAGCGGGTACCGCGAGTGGGGAAAATCCAGTTGTCCTCGCTATTATACTCTGCTCGGGCGCGATAGCTGAAATAATGGTTGTTTTCAAGAACTTCCTCCCTGTTAACGGTCTTGTCCGACAAAAGTTTTTCCCGGAATTTCACGTAATCCCAGCGTAATCCAATCTGAAGGTTAAAATGCCGGATATCGAAATTAAATGGGAGCAGCTCTGCCTGATGCTGATGGTAGAGAATGCTGTAGTCGCGATCGCCGTCGACATAGACATCTACATCGTTTCTGCGGAAGGAATAAGAAAAAGTAGGTCGGGTAAAGCTAAGTGGGTGGAAGGTTAAGCCTCCGTTCACCATCATGCGCTTGCCTAATCGGAGCGTTATATCCGCATTTATGGGTGTTGGCGTTTTAAAAGGAATCTCGGCGCCAACCTGCAGAGAGGCATGTTCCTCTGTGTCGTAGCGCATGCCTGCATGTAATTGAACGGTCTTTCTGTGGCCGGCAGAGATGATGACACGTACACCATCCTCTTCCGGTACAAAACGGCATTCTGCAGTTTGGTAAAAGAGGTCTGTGCGCATACAGGTGGTAATCTCCTGTGCTAATTCAGCATCTATGCTATCCTTTTTGTGAAGATGGAATTTCTGGCGCAGGAACATCTCTGTCTGCGGGGTCATGTTCTCGAAAGTGTAATTAGTTACTCGCTGTTTCTCCTTCATCACTTGGGGTCGTAATGGATGCAGCATGGTGGGACGGAATGTTTCGTCAATACCGATTCGTTGTTTCAGGGCTATAATTTCGTCCCAGTGACGCATTGCTTCTTCCTCGCCACGTCGGATGAGTGTATCAATGGCAGCAGCGGAGAAACTGGCAGAGCCATATCCTTTGGTGTTCACCTGCATGTGCAAATCGGTGATGGCCAGGTTGTCCTCGACCTTGTTTTTACAGTTCACATCTACAATCTGACTGATGATGCTCATGGTGCCACCCAAGTCTTCGGCCCCCTTTGGAGGTCCCTGAACGGTAACACCGATGATGATATCAGCTCCCATCTCCTTGGCTATATCCGCAGGATAGTTGTTTTTAAGACCTCCGTCAACTAATACCTTTTCTCCTAATCTGACAGGTGAGAAGGCACCGGGGATAGACATAGAAGAACGCATAGCCAGCGGAAGCCTCCCGCTATGGAAGTCCACTTCTGAGTTGTCGATAATGTCTGTTGCCACGCAAGCGAAAGGTATCGGAAGGTCTTTTGAGAAATCAAGTGAATCTGTGTAACCTATACAAAGATGTTGAAAAAGCTCCGCCAGATTCTTTCCTTTTATGAGACCACCGGCGTTCATGTCGCGTTTACCAATGGTCAGTCCCGTTGTAAAGATATAGGTATATTGTCTGAGTCTGTCCCTGAGACTTTGGTTGCGGAGGTCTTCTTTGTCACTGATGACGTAGCTCCAGTCCTGTGCCCTTGCCACCGAATCGAGTGCATTAGCATTATAACCTATGGAGTATAATCCACCTATGATACTTCCCATAGATGTGCCGGTAACGATATCAATGGGTATGCCAGCCTTTTCCAATACTTTCAGCACACCTATGTGTGCCATACCCTTTGCACCACCGCCACTCAGTACGATAGCAACCTTCTTGCGAGGCTTTTCTTCATGCTGTGCATTGGCCGACAGACACGCCATTGCAACAACGGCAAGTATCATGAACTTTACTTTTATCATCGCCAGTCTTCTGTGATGTTAGTTATTAATGATGGCACAAAAATACGAATAAGTGAGCGGAATACCAAATTTATTTGAGTATTTCCGAACGGAAGTATTTTAGAGACGAAGTCTCAAAGCTACGAATAAGTGAGCGGAATACCAAAGAAAAGCCTGTTTTTCTTTTTATTCCCGAACCGAGAAAGCAGCGAGAGCCAAAGAAATCCATCATTTATTTGGCCGAGTCGCGTTCGAGGAAGACGCAGTCAATGGAAGTATTTCAGAGACGCAGTCTCAAAACTACGAATAATCGAGCGGTAAAACACTTACAAAGGTCTAATCCATATATTACGGAAACTGATGGGTTGACTTGGGTCACCATGTGATTGAAGACGGATGGGGCCTTCTCCGTGTTTTACTGTTCGTGGGAAACCGATGTACTCCGTAGTTCCTTGTATCTCGGTATGGTTCTGCAGAACAATGCCATTCTGGATTACTGTTACGAATGGTCGATAAAGGTACGTGCCGTCCTCCTTGAAAACGGGAGCCGTATAGATGATGTCATATACATTCCATTCTCCAGGTTTGCGCATGGCATTAACCAATGGGGGCGTCTGCTTATAGATGCTACCCGTCATTCCGTTCACGTATGTCTCGTTGTTGAAACAGTCCAGAATCTGAACCTCATACATATCCTGTAGGAAAACACCGCTGTTGCCCCTGGCCTGACTTTCCCCGGTTATACCGGTGGGAACGCACCATTCCAAATGCAGTTGAAAACTACCAAACTTCTGACGTGTTACAATGTCGCCCTTCGACTTGTCTACAGTCATTACTCCGTTCTTCACAGTCCACTCAGCTTTTTCTCCGTTAGGGTTCATCCAGGCAGAGAGATCCTTCCCGTCGAAAAGCACAATGGCATCGTTCGGGGCTGAATTGGTCTTGATATCCCCCGGTGTGATTACTTTTGGCTGAGGTGTCCAGTACTCAGACATGCCTGGACGCATTGCTTCTGGTTTTGGGTACTCCTTTTGCTCCTGTGCCTGTGCAGCACAGCATACGGCGATGGTAATCGCCAATGTGAATAGTCTTTTCATTGTTCTTACATTTATAATATTTATAATTTAAGTTTCGGATGTTTAAGAAGTTAAGGAGTTATCGGGCCGCTGGCCTTTAGTAGTTAAAGGAGTTATCGCGGCTGAAACCGCTAAGACGTTTGTCTTACACCCGTCCCTGTCAACTATCAACTATCGTCTTTAACTCCGTCAACTTCAGAAACTTCAGTTTATAATATACAATGCAAATATATAGCTTTTTTTCTTATTTTGCATAAAAATGCACAAAAAACGCTTCAGTGTTGCATATTCTTTGCATATTTTCGACATCATTCCAATAATATGTTGTAAATTTGCATCCGAAAAATAGGATTTATGCAAAAAAAACAAGATAAAAAGACCCGTTTACAAGCAATTAGGCTAATTGTGAGTTCTCAGGCACTTGAAAGTCAGGAGGATTTGCAAATTGAGCTGGACAAAGCTGGCTTTCCTTGTACGCAGACTACACTGAGTAGAGATTTGAAACAACTTCGTATAAGTAAGGTGCGCGGGCGTAACGGACACAGTGTGTATGCCTTGCCAAGAGAAGGGATGTTCTCGCCTGTTCCTACGCGTGAAGAGATGAATAAGAGTTGCTGGAGGGTGAATTTCTCAGGCAATCTAATGGTTGTTCATACACCACCCGGGCATGCGGGTATGGTTGGTTATGATATAGACAATGCTCATCATCCGTATTTCTTGGGTACCGTAGCTGGAGATGATACAGTTTTGGTTGTTTTGCAAGAAGACTTAAGTCGAGATGAGGCCCGTATGGCCATTTCGGAGATAGTCTCCCAATTAAATGAGACGTTAGACGTTAGACATTAGTAATAGAACAATGAACGATATAAAAACAGAGGATATAAAGATTATGGTGGCTGGACCAGAGCATGAGGTTTATGTGGACACCATTCTTGAGACGATAGCCGATGCTGCCAAAGTTCGTGGCACAGGTATTGCCAAGCGTACCCATGAGTATCTGGCGAAGAAGATGTTTGAAGCTAAGGCGGTAATTGCCTTGGCACCGGACGGACGTTTTGCTGGTTTCAGCTATATTGAGACGTGGGAGAACCAGCAGTATGTGACGACAAGTGGTCTGATTGTACATCCTGACTTCCGAGGCCTGCATATTGCCAAACGCATCAAGGACCTGACGTTTACACTGGCCCGTACCCGTTGGCCCCATGCCAAGATTTTCAGTCTGACAAGCGGTGCTGCTGTGATGAAGATGAACACCGCATTGGGTTACCAGCCGGTGACCTTCGCCGACCTGACGGATGATGAGGCATTTTGGAAAGGCTGCGAGGGGTGCGTCAACTATCCGGTGCTGAAAGAACGTAACCGGAAGTTCTGTATCTGCACGGCTATGCTCTTCGATCCCACCGAGCATCTGCCTGCAAAGTTGTCGGACGAGGTGCTGTCACGTATCAAACACCTTCAGGAAATAGAGAGACATTAGCCTACCGGGAGTGAAAAGTGAAGAATGAAGAATTTTCAACTAAAACTCTTTTACGTGAAGAATGCTCGACCGAAGGTCAAGAGTGAAGAACGAAGTGATAATTTGTGGTCGCAGTATCTTCATTATGAATTATGAATAAAGAATTGTGAATTAAATAAAATGGAAAAGAAAAAAGTTGTTGTTGCTTTCAGTGGTGGATTGGACACCAGTTACAACGTGATGTATCTAACCAAGGAGTTAGGTTATGAGGTATATGCAGCATGTGCTAATACTGGCGGTTTCTCGGCCGAGCAGTTGAAGAGAAACGAGGAGAATGCATATAAGTTGGGTGCTGTGAAATATGTTACCCTCGACGTGACGCAGGAGTATTACGAGAAGTCGCTGAAATACATGATTTTCGGCAATGTGCTGCGTAATAACTGCTATCCTATCTCGGTAAGTTCGGAACGTATCTTCCAGGCACTGGCCATTGCCCGTTACGCCAAGGAGATTGGTGCCGATGCCATTGCTCACGGAAGTACTGGTGCAGGTAACGACCAGATACGTTTTGATATGACCTTCCTGGTAATGGCTCCTGGTGTGGAGATTATTACTTTGACCCGAGACCGTAACCTGACTCGTAAGGAGGAGGTTGACTACCTGAATGCTAATGGCTATTTTGCTGACTTTACCAAGTTGAAGTATTCATATAATGTCGGCATCTGGGGCACATCTATCTGTGGCGGTGAATTGCTTGACCCTACACAGGGACTGCCCGAGGAAGCTTATCTGAAGCACGTAACGAACCCAGAGAAGGAGTCGTTGCTGAAGATTCAGTTTGAGAAGGGTGAAATCGTAGCTGTGAATGGCGAGAAGTTCGATGACCACATCAAAGCCATTCAGAAGATTGAGGAGATCGGCGCTTCTTACGCCATCGGTCGTGATGCTAATGTTGGCGACACCATCATCGGTATCAAGGGCCGCGTTGGTTTCGAGGCTGCAGCTCCCAAACTTATCATCGAGGCACACCGTCTGCTGGAGAAGTCTACTTTGAGCAAGTGGCAGCAGTACTGGAAGGATCAGGTTGCCAACTGGTACGGCATGTTCCTGCATGAGAGCCAGTACCTTGAGCCTGTTATGCCCGATATTGAGGCTATGCTTACAAGCAGTCAGCGCAATGTAACCGGTACTGCTATTCTGAAGCTCCGTCCTTATGGCTTCGAGACTGTTGGTATCGACAGCGTCAATGACCTGACGAAGAGTAAACTCGGTGAATACGGTGAGACGCAGACTGGTTGGACTGCTGATGAAGTCAAAGGCTTTATCAAGGTTTCAAGTACGCCACTCCGCGTATACTATGGAATTCATAAAGACGAGAAGAGATGATAAAGGTGGGGGTCTTAGGTGCCGCAGGCTATACAGGCGGTGAGTTGATTCGCCTCCTGTTGAATCACCCGCAGGCAGAGATTGTCTTTGCTAACAGCGAATCGAATGCCGGCAATTCTGTCAGCGATGTGCATGAGGGGTTGATAGGTGAAACAGACCTCTGTTTTACTTCCGAGATGCCGTTTGATAAGGTGGATGTGCTATTCTTCTGCTTTGGTCATGGCAAGAGTGAGCAGTTCCTGAAGGAACATGAGATTCCTGCGAACGTGAAGATTATCGATCTGGCACAAGACTTCAGAGTGAAGAATGAAGAGTTAAGAGTGAAGAATTATAATTTCACATATGGTCTTCCGGAGACACACCGCGAACAAATCAGGATGACTCAGCACCTCGCCAACCCTGGTTGCTTTGCCACTTGCATTCAGTTGGCTATGCTGCCGGCACTGAAGGCTGGCATCATCAGTGGCGATATCCATGTGAATGGTATCACAGGTAGCACGGGAGCCGGTCAGAAACCTGGTGCCACCACTCATTTCTCGTGGCGTAGCGATAATATCTCTGTCTATAAGACTTTTACGCATCAGCATCTGTTGGAAATCAACCAGACAGTACAAGAACTTTGTCCCGGTTATGACGGTAGGGTGTTGTTCATCCCTCAGCGTGGATGTTTTACCAGAGGTATCTTCGTGACAGCCTACGCTAAGTGCGACAAGTCTATCGAAGAGGTGCAGCAGATATATGCCGACTACTACAAGGATGCAGCCTTTACGCATTTTGTGACAAAGAGTCCCGACATGAAGCAGGTGGTGAATACCAATAAGGCGTTAGTCTATGTCGAGAAGTACGAAGACCAGCTTCTGATGATTTCCTGCATCGATAACCTCCTCAAAGGCGCTGTTGGCCAGGCCGTCCAGAATATGAACCTGATGTTCGGACTTGACGAGAAAGCAGGTCTTGAATTGAAGGCAAGTGCTTTTTAGGTTAAAAGGTTAAAAGGTTAAAAAGTTAAAAGGTTAAAAAGTTAAAAGGTTAAAAGGTTAATTGGTTAATTGGAAATGACATTATTTGACGTTTATCCATTATTTGATATAGCAATAGAACGCGGCAAGGGCTGTAAGGTATGGGATATAGAAGGTAATGAGTATCTGGACCTCTACGGCGGTCATGCCGTCATAAGTGTTGGACATGCTCATCCTCATTATGTAGAAGCAATCAGCAATCAGGTTGCTAAATTAGGCTTCTACAGCAATTCGGTGCAGAACCCCTTGCAGAAGGAACTGGCCAGGCGTCTGGGTAAGGCTTGTGGTTATGAGGACTATAGTCTGTTCCTCATTAACTCGGGTGCCGAAGCCAACGAGAATGCATTAAAGTTATCATCTTTCTATAACGGACGTACCCGTGTGCTGAGTTTGGAGAAAGCTTTCCACGGTCGTACCTCGCTGGCTGTTGAGGCAACCAACAATCCCAAGATTATTGCGCCCATCAACGCCAACGGGCATGTTACCTATCTTCCCCTCAATGATATAGAGGCTTGGAGGAAGGAGATAGAAAAGGACGATGTCTGTGCCTGTATTATAGAATGTATTCAAGGCGTAGGCGGCATCCGTATGGTAAGTGTAGCATTCCTACAGGCTTTGCGCAAACTATGCGAAGAGCACAACACGGTGCTGATTTGCGATGAGATTCAGTGTGGCTATGGCCGTAGCGGTAAGTTCTTTGCCCATCAGCACCTGGGTGTAAAGCCGGATATAATAACGGTGGCCAAGGGTATCTGCAACGGATTCCCGATGGGGGGCGTATTGATATCTCCCAAATTTACTCCCGTATATGGTCAGTTGGGAACAACCTTCGGTGGCAACCATCTGGGTTGTGCCGGTGCGTTGGCTGTCCTGGATATCATGGAGGAGGAGCATTTGGTGGAGAATGCCGCCAAGGTGGGTGCTTATCTGATAAGCGAACTAAAGAAACTGGTAGGCAGTCACCACGTGGTAGATGTTCGTGGTGAGGGCTTGATGATAGGCATTGAACTGGATATTCCCTACAAGGAACCACGTACCCGTCTTATCAAAGAGGAACATTGCTTTACGGGTTGTTCCGGTACCAATGTAATCCGTTTGCTGCCTCCCCTTTGTCTAACTATGGATGAGGCTCAGCAGTTCATGGAGAAATTTAAGCGCGTATTGGCATGAAGAAGCGTATAGTTGTAAAGGTCGGAAGCAATGTACTGACAATGACTGAGGGTAAACTGAATATCACCCGTATGTCAGCCTTGGTCGATCAGATTGCTTGGTTACGCTGGCATAATTACGAGGTGATCCTGGTTTCCAGTGGTGCAGTAGCCTGTGGACGTAAGGAGTTGCAGGTGGACCACATGCTGGACTCTGTGGAGCAACGTCAGCTTTTCTCGGCTATGGGACAGGTGAAGCTTATCAACCTCTATTACGACCTCTTTCGTGAGTACGGTCTGCACATAGGTCAGGTGCTGACGACCAAGGAAAATTTCTCTACGGAGCGTACCTTCCAGAATCAGCGTGCCTGTATGGAGGTGATGTTGGAGAATGGTGTTATCCCTATCGTCAACGAAAACGACACTGTTAGCATCGAAGAATTGATGTTTACAGATAATGATGAACTTTCCGGTCTTATTGCGCAGATGATGAATGCACAGACACTGGTACTGCTGAGTAATGTGGATGGCATTTATACAGGTAATCCTGCTAATCCTGAGAGCAAGGTGATACGTACCATTAAGCTGGGTGAGGATCTCTCGCGCTATATTCAAACAGAGAAGAGTAGTGCCGGGCGTGGTGGTATGGCTTCGAAATATAAGACGGCCAGTTCTGTAGCAGCTGCAGGTATCAAGGTTCTCATCGCCAATGGCAACAGAGAGAATATATTAAAAGATTTGGCCGAAAGACCATCGGAGACTATTCATACGGAATTTTCCGGAAATTAGCCCCCCTCCCGACCTCCCCCTGAGAGAGGGAGAGTAGATAAAAAACAGAATCGCTTAGCATTGAGCATTGATGAAAGAGTTATTTAAAAAGATAAAGGAGGCCAGTAGGTCTTTGGCCCTGATGGTGGATGCGCAGCGTAACCTCTTGCTTGAGCATTTGGCAGACGCCATATTTGCTAACCAGGAATTGCTTTTGGAGGCTAACAGGCAGGACTTAGAGCAGATGGACAGCCAAGATCCTTTGTACGACCGCCTGCTCCTTACACCAGAACGTTTGCAGGGTATAGCTTCCGATATGCGACATGTTGCCTCTTTGCCTTCTCCCTTAGGGATTATTTCGAAGGAGCGGACTTTAGAGAATGGCTTGTACCTGCGCAGGGTGAGTGTTCCTTTTGGTGTGATAGGTGTTATTTACGAAGCGCGTCCTAACGTTAGTTTCGATGTTTTCTCGCTCTGTTTTAAGAGTGGCAATGCCTGTGTTCTAAAAGGCAGCCGCAATGCACATCATAGCAATGAGGCTATTGTGGACCTTATTCATCGGACACTGCAGACAGAAGGGCTGCCTGCCGATGTGGTGGCATTGATGCCTCCAACCCATGAGGCGACCGCAGAATTGCTGGGTGCTGTGGGGTATGTTGATCTATGTATCCCCCGTGGAGGTAAGAAACTGATAGAATTTGTGCGCGACAATGCCCGTGTGCCCGTTATTGAGACGGGGGCCGGTGTGGTGCATGCTTATTTCGATAAAGACGGTGACTTGGAGAAGGGGCGTGCCATCGTCAATAATGCCAAGACGCGCAGAGTGAGTGTTTGTAATGCTCTTGACTGTCTTTTGATACACAAAGACAGGGTGGGGGATTTACCCGACCTGTTGGCTCCTATGGCAGATAAGGTAAAGATACATAGGCCTGAGGAAGGAGAGCCCTTCGACTGGGACCGTGAGTGGATGTCGTACGATTTGAGTATTCGCACCGTGGATTCTCTTGATGAGGCACTTCAGCATATTCAGGCACATGGCTCCGGTCATAGTGAGTGCATCATTACGGAGAATAGAGATACGGCACAGCGTTTTCAGCGTGAGGTAGATGCTGCCTGTGTATATGTGAATGCACCGACCAGTTTTACTGACGGGGCGCAGTTTGGCCTTGGAGCTGAAATCGGTATCAGCACCCAGAAGCTTGGACCCCGTGGTCCTATGGCACTGGAGGAGATGACAACCTACAAGTGGCTGATTAATGGTAACGGACAGGTAAGGGAATGAAGAATTTGCTACCGCATTGCTCAAAACTGTCAACTATCAACTAAAAACTAAAAACGATAAAGCTATTAAGCTAAAATACAAATATGATAGAGAAATTTCTAAAACAGACGGAGTTCAAGGATTATGCCGACTTTATGGCAAACTTCAAGGTAGAAGTGCCTGAGGACTTTAATTTCGGTTATGATGTGGTAGATGCATACGCTGAGACAGATCCCGAGAAGGAAGCCATCTTGTGGACTAACGACAGAGGCGATGTCAAGCATATCAACTACTCCGAATATAAGCGTCTTTCGGATGCTGTGGCATCTTATTTCCAAACCTTGGATATTGGAAAGGGTGACTGCGTGATGCTTATTCTTAAACGCAGAATAGAGTGGTGGATTACCATGGTAGCGTTACACAAGATAGGGGCTGTTGCTATTCCCGCAACCCATCTGCTGACCGACAAGGATATTATATACCGTTGTCATCAGGCAAGTGTTAAAGCCATTGTTGCTGTAGGCGATACCATTGTGCTCAGGAATGTTATCCGTGCTCGCGGCTATTGTCCTTCGCTTAAGCACTGCATTTCTATTGGTCCCGCTGTTCCGCAGAACTGGGACAATTATTGGCAAGGGGTTATGATGGCACCTAAGTTCAAGAGCATGAAGGGACAGACCCGGGTAACCGATGATTTCTTGCTGTACTTTACCAGCGGTACCAGTGGTGCGCCTAAAATGGTAATGCATGATTTTTCTTATCCTTTGGCTCACATTTTGACGGCTAAGTACTGGCATAATGTTGACGAAACATCTCTGCATCTTACCGTTGCCGATACGGGCTGGGGTAAGGCTGTGTGGGGTAAGTTCTACGGTCAGATGATTTGTGGTGCAACAGTGTTCATATACGATTTTGAAGGACACTTCGATGCAGAAAAGATGCTGACGGTGATGCAGGACTTTAAGGTTACCTCTTTCTGTGCTCCTCCTACCGTCTATCGTTTTATGATTCGTAAGAAACTGGAGAAATATGACCTGTCTAACCTTCGTTACTGTACTACCGCCGGTGAGGCTCTGAACCCCAAGGTCTTTTTGGAGTGGAAGAAGAAAACGGGTATTATGATATATGAGGCTTACGGACAGACAGAAACCACGTTGGTATTGGGTTCCTATCCGTTTGTTGAGCCTAAGCCAGGCTCAATGGGTCTTCCCAATCCGCAGTTCCCCGTGGCAGTTATCGATGCTGACGGTAATCCATGTAAACCGGGCGAACATGGACAGTTGGTAATCCGCATAGACGGTAAAAAACCTTTGGGGCTCTTTAAGGAATACCATCGACAGGCCGAATTGACGGAAAAGAGTTGTGTAAACGGTATTTACTATACAAAGGATGTAGTATATTATGATGAGGACGGCTACTTCTGGTTTGTTTCCCGTTCCGACGATGTTATCAAGAGTTCGGGCTACCGTATAGGTCCTTTTGAGGTGGAAAATGCGTTGATGACGCACCCCGCCGTCGTGGAATGTGCTATCACAGGTGCTCCGGATGAGGTGCGCGGTATTGTTGTGAAGGCTACCATTGTGCTCGCAGATGCATATCGGGGTAAGGAGGGGCCTGATCTGATTAAGGAGTTGCAGAACCATGTAAAGCAGGAAACCGCTCCTTACAAATACCCTCGTATCATCGAGTTTGTGGATGAACTGCCTAAGACCATCAGCGGCAAGATTCGCAGGGTAGAAATTAGGGAGAAAGACATAAAGAGTTGAAAGTTTAGTGTTTAGAGGAAAGGAAATGAGAAATTTTTTACATGTACAGGATTTAGGTGACCTGAAGCTGGCATTGGCTGAGGCTCAGGAAATAAAGAAAGACCGTTATAAATATGTAGAGTTGGGACGTAACAAAACGGCCCTGTTGGTGTTCTTCAACAATAGCTTGCGAACCCGTCTCTCTACTCAAAAGGCTGCCCTGAACTTGGGCATGAACGTGATTGTGTTGGACGTGAATGCAGGAGCGTGGAAATTGGAGACCGAGCGTGGCGTCATTATGGATGGCGACAAGAGCGAGCACCTGCTGGAGGCCATTCCCGTTATGGCCTGCTACTGCGATATGATTGGTATCCGCTCTTTTGCCGGACTTACCGACCGCGAGTACGACTATGCCGAGACTGTTTACAACCAATTTGTAAAATATAGCGGCAAACCTGTCTTTGCCATGGAGACTGCTACTGTGCATCCCCTCCAGGCTTTTGCCGATTTGATAACAATAGAAGAATATTGGAGACCCACCCCCAGCCCCTCCCTTGTAGAGAGGGGTGATAATGTTCCTTCCCCTACAAGGGGGAGGATAGGAGGGGGTCTTCCCAAAGTCGTCCTCACCTGGGCTCCACATCCTAAGTCCTTGCCACAGGCTGTACCCAACAGTTTTGCTGAGTGGATGAATGCTGCCGATGTGGACTTTGTTATTACGCATCCCGAGGGTTATGAGCTCGACCCCAAGTTCGTGGGCAATGCCCGTGTGGAGTACGACCAGAAGAAAGCCTTCGAGGGCGCCGACTTTATATATGCCAAGAACTGGAGTTGTCCGGGTGTTACCCGCCCTGCTGATTACGGCAAGATTTTACATGATTATCACACCATGACCCATTGGACGGTAGATGCCGAGCACATGAGTTGGACCAACAACGCCAAGTTCATGCACTGCCTTCCCGTCCGTCGTAACATGATCGTCACCGACGATGTCATCGAGGCTCCCACCTCGCTGGTCATTCCCGAGGCTGCTAATCGCGAAATCTCTGCAACGGTAGTACTGAAACGAATCCTGCAGAGCTTATGATAAGAAAAAAGAGGGCATGTCCCTTTTTTTTTGTGACTTTTTTTTGCCATTTGCGTTATTTACACTACTTTTGTAACGCAAAACAGCGAGGGGTGACTTTCGCCGGGGTGCCTCACCAGTTGGTGAGTGCTGAGAATATACCCATTAAATCTGAACCAGGTAATGCTGGCGTAGAGAGTTATGAACATTAAATTTATTAAAAAACGATGAGAAGATTGTTTTTGAGTGCTGCACTGTTAGTGGGTGCAGCGGGTTTCTGTGGTGTATCTGCCCAGAAAGCAGATTCTACAAAGGTTAAGGTGTTAAGTGAAGTAAGTGTGAAAGCTGTTAAGGCTCAATTGAATGCTCCGTTTGCTACGAGCAAGATCGACGCCCAGGAATTGAATTCTTTTTCCAAGACAGGTCAGGAACTTCCCTTCCTTTTTGCCCGTACACCGGGTGTGACGGCTTGGAGCGAGAATGGTGTAGGCACAGGAACTTGCTATATGCGTATTCGCGGAGCTGGCGACAGTCGTATCAATGTTACGTTGGACGGTGTGCCCCTGAATTCGCCCGAGGATCAGAGCGTGTTCTGGGTTAATATGAATTCCTATGCTGCTCTGCTGGAGAGTGCGCAAATTCAGCGTGGTGTGGGAACCAGTACCAATGGCGACGGTGCTTTTGGCGGTACCATTGCATTGCAGACCAAGGTTCCCTCGTTAACTCCATCCTTAGAGCTGACAGGCTCTTACGGTTCCTATAATACATATAATGTGGGAGGCAACTTCAGTACGGGTATGCTGCTGAACCATTTGGTGATTGACGGTGCTTATCATCACACAGGAACGGACGGCTTCATACATGGTACGGATGGTAACTCTGGCAGCTACTATGGAGGCATTGCCTGGTTGAATACGGACGGTACGTTGAAGCTTAGTTATAAGAATATAGGTAACTACGAGAAGACAGGTCAGGCCTGGAACGGCGTATGTCCGGGTGACGGCGAGTATAGCATGAACTCTTATGAGGGTGTACGAACCTATCAGGACCTTTATGACAAGGGATTGGGACAGTACAATGAATTGTACGAGAACTTCTCCCCCGACTGGGCTGGCGGATGGACCATCAGCAGTTATAAGCTCAAGGACGGTTCCGACTATCGTGGTGCCACGGACAATTTCTGGCAAAACCATAATCTGTTGAACCTTTCCTGGAATATTAATGACCATTGGAGTACAACAGGTACCCTTCATTATACCCATGGTTACGGATACTACGACAGTTTCCGTTATCAGAATAAGGCCAAGAAGTTTGGCTTGCCTGCAGTACTTTCAGACGGTTCATCATTGGGTAAGGAAGACTATATCCGCAGAAAAGGGATGACTCAGGACTGTTATGGGGTAGTATGGAATCTGAACTATAAGGATGAGAAGTGGGATGTTATTGGCGGCGCTTCGCTGCAGAACTTCGAGGCTAATCATTACGGTTATCTGCTCTATACCAGCAATGACCGGCTGGCTGCTGATTTGTTTACAGATGAGGGACGGTACAAATACTACAATAGCGATGCCAATAAGGCGGATGGCCAGTTGTTTCTGAAGGGTATGTATCATATCAATGATGCATGGGATGTCTTTGCCGATGTTCAGTACCGCCATGTGGGCTATATGACAAACGGAACACATGATACCTTTGTTAAGCAGGCTGATGGTACATATAAGGCTCATCCCCTGAATATTAAGGAGAAGTATGATTTCCTGAATCCTAAGGCAGGTCTCTCATTCCACAAAAACGGTCACAATGCATACTTGAGCTATGCCATGAGCCATCGCGAGCCTGAGCGTAACAACTTTACGGATAATGGCAACTATCCTGCTCCTTTGGCAGAAATGGTTCATGATGTGGAATTGGGATATAACTACCAGACGAACCGCTGGCATGCCGGTATCGGATTGTATGCCATGTATTACAACAATCAGTTTGTGCAGACTGGTCAGCTGAGTGATATTGGTGAGAAACTGACTACGAATATTAATAAGAGCTACCGCTTGGGAATGGAGATTGAGGCTGGTATTAATGTGACCAAATGGTTTGCTCTGGAGGGCAACGCCGCTATCAGCAAGAACACTATCCGTGATTTTGATGAGGTGGTTGAGACCTATGACGCGGATTGGAACGACCTTGCTCCCACCATCGTTCATTATGATAACAGTACGTTGGCTTTCTCACCTTCTGTTATCCTGAATGGTTTCGCTGATTTCCATTATAAGGGTTTCAAGGCTACATGGCACACGGGTTTCGTAAGCAAGCAATACCTTGACAATACGGCCAACGAAGACCGTTCCCTGCCAGGCTATACACGTACTGATATTGCTCTGAGCTATGATATGAAGGTTGCTAAGAAGGGATTGAAGAATATTATCCTCGGTGTTAACTTCAATAATATCTTCAACAAACATTATGCCAGCAACGGTTGGGCTTACTCAGCTATCGTAGGCGACGGTTATCCAGAATCGGACCGTTACTACCAGTTGGGGTATGTCCCCATGGCCGGTTTTACTTGCATGGGTAACATCACCCTTAAGTTTTAGTCCTGGATCAGAAAAGGGAAACCTGCCGTTTTGTGTATAACTTGGGAAATGGAATTTCTACAGACATATTGGCTTGACATACTGACCACGATACTTGGCCTGATTTACATCTGGCTAGAGTATCGGGCCAGTATTATGCTTTGGGTAGTTGGTATCATCATGCCTGCGTTGGATATCTACCTTTATTGGATTCATGGTCTTTATGGCGATGCGGGTATGGCGTGTTATTATACGGTGGCCGCCCTTTATGGCTTTTGTGTCTGGAAGTTCTGCAAGACGCGGAAAAAATCAGAGCCGCTTCCTATCATTCATATGCCGCGAAGTAAGTATTTGCCCGTCGTTGTATGCTTCTTTGCAGCTTGGCTCGTTACCTGTTATATATTAATAACGTGGACCAACTCAACGGTTCCTGTATTGGACTCGTTTACCAATGCCCTCTCCTTTGTAGGGTTATGGGCGCTGGCACGTAAGTTTATCGAGCAGTGGCTCTTCTGGATTGTTGTTGACATAGTATGCTGTGTGCTTTATGTTCAAAAAGGAATTCCCTTTAAGGCTGGCCTTTATGGCCTCTATGTCATCATTGCCATTGCAGGCTACTATAAGTGGAAAACAATGTTGGAAGTGAAGAGTGTGTCATGAAGAATATACTATTTGATGCCGTCGTTGTGGCAAATGGACAGTTTCCCATTCACCAGGTTCCTCTAAGTATTCTTAGCCGGGCACCTCATATTGTAGCTTGTGACGGCGCCGTCATTCATGTTCCACATGCCGAGGCTATAGTGGGGGACGGAGATAGTGTTCCCGCAGAATACTGCGAAAGGCTTATCCGTATAGATGAGCAGGAAGACAATGACCTGACAAAAGCTACCCGCTACTGCTTGCTGCAGGGCTGGCATAATATAGCGTATGTCGGTGCTACGGGTTTACGTGAGGATCATACGTTAGGCAATATATCGTTGCTGATGCGTTACTTCCGCGACTTCGGTGTTCGTGGTGTCATGTTCACAGACCATGGCTTCTTCACACCTTTCCACGGGACGCATACCATCGGCTCCTTTGCAGGTCAGCAGGTGAGTATCTTCAACTTTGGCTGCACCCGTATACAATCGGTAGGGCTGAAATGGAATTCCTATGCTTATGAGCAATGGTGGCAGGGAACGCTCAATGAAGCCCTTGCTGACAATTTCACGCTTGAGGCGGATGGTTATTATATGGTATACCAGACTTACGAATAGGCTACTTATACAAATTAGGTTCTCCGTTATGGGGAACCTTATTTGTCTTTATAGATGCTTATCTCTCCGCTGCCGTAGCATATCTTGGCCTCTGCATCGTAAATACAGCCAAACTGACCGGGAGCGATGCCTTGTATGGGCTCGTCGGAATGTATGTGATACCCTTCTTCGTCCAGTGTGATAACGCCCGGCATAAAATGATCCACATGACGGATCTTAAACTGAATGGGTTTTCCTTCGGAAAGTGAAGAATGAAGAGTGAAGAGTGAAGAATCCTTCATCTCATTTTCCCATGGATTGCGAGTGATGAAGTGCATGTCGGCCAGGCGGAAATCGTGTCCGTACTGCAACTGGGTGTCCCATCCGTGAGCCACGAAGATGATGTTCTTCTTGATGTTCTTCTTGACAACGAACCAAGGTCCGCCGCCTAAGCCTAAACCTTTACGCTGCCCGATGGTGTGGAACCAGAATCCACGATGATGACCTACCACCTTGCCTGTCTCGATGTCTATTACCTTGCCTTCCTGCTCGCCCATAAACTTACGCAGGAAATCGTTGTAGTTGATTTTTCCCAAGAAACAAATTCCCTGACTGTCCTTCCTTCTGGCGCTGGGCAACTTGGCATCCAAAGCTATCTGGCGGACTTCCTCCTTCATCAGGTGTCCAATGGGAAATAGTGTGTGGCGCAACTGTTCGTAAGAAAGCTGAGCCAGAAAGTCGGTCTGGTCCTTTACTGGGTCTTTGGCTGTTCCCAACCACATCAGGCCGTCCTTCTCGACGTTAGTAGCATAATGTCCGGTAGCGATATAGTCGTACTGATGACCTATGCGTTGTTCGAAGGCCCCGAACTTGATAAAGCGGTTGCACATCACATCGGGGTTGGGCGTCAGTCCTTTCTTTACACGTTCTATGGCATAGCCCACTACCTGTTCCCAGTATTCCTTCTGTAAGTCCGTAACCTCTAATCTCAGCCCATACTTCTGGGCGGTAGCCTGCGAGAGTTCAATATCCTCTTCTGCCGAGCAAGAAGAATCCTCGCCCTCCATACCTATCTTAATATAGTGAAGGTCGGGTTTCAAACCAGCCTCGCAGAGTCGGTGTACTACAACAGCGCTGTCCACACCTCCCGATATCAGTACGGCTACAGAGCCTTTTATTTCTTGAAGTTCCATGTCTGAAGGCCGTTAAAGGTGTGAATGCACAAGGTAATATTGTCACCTTCCTGGATACCCTTGATGCTATCGACAGGCAAGCTGGCGTATGTGGGTTGGGTATATGAGAGCGGGTCGGCATTCTGATTGTGATGCAGACTTACCCAGGCATGTCCTTCTTTGATGCTGTCTGTGATGAATCCCCAGTACTGTGTTCCACCCTGTGTGAGGGGACTCAGGTACATGTTGATGTAACGTCCTGCTCGCCATGCACTTTTCACATCCGTTGGGTCGGTCTTGGCAATCTTTGTGCTGTCGCGAAGGTAATAGACACTCTGGGCCTGATAGACTGTGGCGTTCTCTCCGGACGGGACATAGCCGCAGAGAATACGGTATGTGGCGTTTTCTTTCAATCCTCCTTTGCCGTTTACAATTTTGTAGGTTACATCGGCATCGGTAGTAAACTTCTCCATAACCCCTTGCCCGTCTGTGTACAAGTCAGCCATCTCTGTAATGATGCTCGGGTAGGTGTCATCCTCGTTATTACTACAGGATAAAACAAAAACTGTCAGGCTGATGAGACCCAATGTTAATAGGGGACGGTGTTTCATGATTGCAGGGCTTTTTGCTTGTTGAAGACTGGGTTGGCATACATAGTAAGCAGACGCTCACGTAGGAAGGCCTCGTCTTTATTCTCGATTTCAATCTTATCCAGACGTTGCTGCAGGTAATCCAGGAACTGCTGCTTCTGCTTCTCTGTATATTGCCCTGCAAACGCTGTGGTGCCGTTCAGCATGTCGGCTGCTACATAGTTACCCGGGAAGAGTTTATAGCCGGCGTGAATCTGCTGGTCTATTCTGTGAGCCACCTCGGTAAAGAACTCGTTCTTGGGGAGGTCTTTCAGTTCATCCAACCAGGTATTGATGCAAGAAGCTGCTTCGTAATGAATGCCTCCCTTGAAGCCCCAGATGCCCTCTCGCATATTCTTTTCGTCGTCGGCCTTGCTCTTCTTGTAGGCAGGGTTATCGCGTTTCAGTTGGAACTCTGTAGCCTTCAGATAGTCGCAGGGGTCGTATTCATAGCTGATGGTAAGGGGCACAATGTTCAGGTCGCGCAGTTGCTCCACGGGATTCTCGTTCTCTGCACCCATAGCCAGCATCTTCAGTACGCTCTCCTGGGTGGTATCGCTGCTGTCCTTGGCACGTCCCTCGCGTTGGGCTATCCAGATATTCTCGTGTTTTTCTGTCACCGCATAATGTATATACTGACTCATCAGCATACTGCTCTTCAGCAAATCTTTGGCTCCCAAGCCTCTGCGAACCGTAAAGGCTTTGTTCAGCTTTACTACTTTCTCTATCCAAGGATAGATAAGCAGGTTGTCGCCAATGGCAATCTCGCAGGTTGTGGGGAACTTATGCTTGTGAAGCATATAATCCAGAATGGCGCTATCCAAGACAATATCGCGATGGTTGCTCATAAAGGTGTAGCGCTCTTCGCCCGCTGTTATCTTGCTGTGCTCGAAGGTGGCACCATTGCTGCATTTGCGAAGAATATACTTGACAATGGGTTTCATGAAGCGCAGCTGAAAGTCCAATGTGCTGTGTACACCTATGAAGGCCAGTCGGATTACACCGTTCCTAAGCCACTTGGGCAGCCAAGGGAGCAGTGTCTTCAACTGGGCGTTCATCAGCCTGTCGTGGAGTAGTTCGTTTACTACGCCAGGAATCTCATCGTCGTTATACGGACGTATCGCATCGAAATCACTTGCCATCATTTATAAATTCAAATTTATAAATTCAAAATTCAAAATTGCCAAAGTTGAAAATCTAAAACTAGTTCTCAATTATATCAGTGAGTACATCTTTGATGTCCAAACCGGCAGCTCGAACCTGTTGGGGGATGAAGCTGGTAGCTGTCATGCCAGGAGTGGTGTTGATCTCCAACATGTTTATCTTGTCGCCAGCGGTGATGATGTAATCTATACGGATGATGCCGTGGCAGCCGAGAATATCGTAGATGAGTGAGGTAAGCTTCTGCACCCTTTCTGTCAGATGCTGACTGATGCGGGCAGGAGTTATTTCGTCGCTTTCGTTGTTGTACTTAGCTGCATAATCGAAGAACTCGTTCTTGGAAACAACCTCTGTGATAGGGAATACCACACTGTTCTTCTTGGTCTTGTAGCAACCACAGGTAAGTTCCATTCCGTCCATGAAGGCCTCGACCATTACATCCTCGCCTTCTTTCAGCGCCAGGTCGATGGCAGGGCGCAGGGCTTCTGGTGTCTTAACTTTAGTCGTACCGAACGAAGAGCCGCCACGAGCAGGTTTTACGAAACAAGGCAGACCTATGCGGTCTATGATGTCCTGGTCGCTCACTTCATGGTCGTGCCCGATTTTCACTATCAGACTGTCGGCTACCGATACGCCCATGCCTCGCATATAGTTGTTCATTACGAACTTATCGTAGGTCATTGCCTCGATGAGTACATTACAGGTACTGTAGGGCATTCCTATCAGGTCGAGGTAACCTTGGAAAATGCCATTCTCGCCTGGTGCGCCGTGTATGGTGATGTAGCAATAATCGGGACGGATGCGTTCGCCCTTCTCGTTCAGGAAAGAGAAGTCGTTTTTGTCAACAGGGGTGCGCTTCTCGTCTTCACCAACGAGCGCCTCCCATTTTCCTGCATGCACCTCTACCTTATATATATTATAGCGCTCCTTGTCCAGGAACGATGCTATTCCTGCAGCGCTGCGCATACTTACGTCATGCTCGGAGGAATCACCTCCGCAAACTATTGCAACAATCTTTTTTTCTGAATTCATAATTCACAATTCTCAATTATAACGTTAACGATAACGATATCTTTTTTCTTTGTTCCATAATTCTAATCTCAAGTCCCCCTCTCTCACGGGAGAGGGGTTAGGGGTGAGGCCTTTCTCCCTCCCATTTGGGGGAGGGTTAGGGGAGAGGGGCTACCCTTTTTCTCCATTTGTCTAATAGGGCTGTCATATCTTCGGGCAGCTCCGAATCGAAAAACATTTCTTTGCCTGTGGTGGGATGAACAAAACCCAGTGTTTTGGCATGCAATGCCTGCCTGGGGCAGATGGTCATGCAGTTATGGATGAATGCCTTATACGAGGCTGTGAGTTCTCCGCGAAGAATCTGGTCGCCTCCGTATCGCTCGTCGGCAAAGAGCGGATGGCCCAGGTGCCGCATGTGGGCTCGAATCTGGTGGGTACGGCCTGTCTCCAATCTGCATTCTACCAAGGTTACAGCACCAAAGCGTTCCAATACATGATAATGTGTGATGGCAGGCTTGCCAATCTCGCTGTCTGTCGGATAGACGGCCATCTGCAAACGGTCCTTCGGGTGTCGGCCAATGTTGCCCTCTATGGTGCCATCGTCCTCCTTGAACGGCCCCCACACCAGCGCATTGTACTGGCGACGGGTAGTATGGTAGAAGAATTGCTTGCACAGATGTGTCTTGGCTTCGGCAGTCTTGGCTATTACCAGGAGTCCGCTGGTGTCCTTGTCGATACGATGAACCAATCCTACCGTTGGATCGTTGGGGTCGAAATCGTGATTATCCCTCATGTGCCATGCCAACGCATTCACCAGCGTTCCGCTATAATTGCCACAGCCCGGATGGACCACCATTCCGGCTGGCTTGTTGATGACCAGCAGCTGGTCATCTTCGTAGACCACATTCAGTGGAATCTCCTCGGGCACAATCTCCCAGTCACGTTTGGGACGGTCTAAGACGAGTGTGATGATATCGTATGGCTTGACCTTATAGTTACTCTTGACGGGTTTGTCATTAACACGGATACATCCTGCTTCGGCTGCTTTCTGGATGCGGTTGCGGCTGGTATCGCCCATATGGTCCATCAGGAACTTATCGATGCGCACAGCGTTCTGACCTTTGTCAACCTCTATGCGCCAATGTTCGTGTTCCTCTGGAGTCGCAGATAGGATGTCGTCTTCTTCCTCGCTGATTAAATCCTCGTCAAATTCCGTCATTATTGTAGTTTACCGTTTACTGTTTACGGTTTACCGTTTATTCTTCATCAGAAGATAATGAGACTTCGTCGTCGCCAAGGTCGTCCCATTCGTCATCCTCGAAATCGTCGCCAATGCCGTCGTTGTTGTTTCCTACAACCAATGTGATGGGGCAGTCTATCTCTACGCGGTCACCAGCTACAACGTAACGTCCTTTGCATTTTACAGAAAGCACCCAGTCCTTGTCACCAGGCGCATATTCTATGGTGCCCAACTTGAATCCTAAAGATTTCAGGCGGGCTTCTGCTTCACGTAACGAGCAGTTATCGGCAATATCTGGAATGGGTAGGGTAGGAACATTCCTTGTGTTGATGGTCAGGTAAATGTTTCTTCCCGTTTTTACCTTACTGCCTGCATCGGGTGTCAGTTCCAATACTGTTCCTGCCGGCAGGTTCCTGTTGTAGGAAGAGTCAGAGATAACCGTCACCAGTCCTTGTTTTTCCAATTCGTACTCGGCATCGGGTAACAGCATTCCTTTTATCTGAGGAACCTCTACGCTCTCTCCGTGATGAGAATAGCTCTTCATCCAAAACCATAGCACGATTAGTAAGACTATACTTACCAAAACCAACATGATAAGGTTCCAGTAAACAATGGGGCTGGTCAGCTTCTTGAAAAAACCGTTCATTTTCTTCTTTTTATTTTGAAGCCAAAGTTACGAAATAAAAACAAGAAAGAAGTAAAGTTGCCCCTACTTCTTTCCTATTTTAAGTAAAATTAGTCTTTACTTGCCGTGATTCTCGTCAGAAACGGTCAACTTCTTGCGACCTTTAGCACGACGAGAAGCCAAAACGCGACGGCCATTAGCAGTGGCCATTCTCTGACGGAAACCGTGCTTGTTGTTACGACGACGGTTGTGGGGCTGAAATGTTCTTTTCATATCTTATTTTGCTTATTATTTGTTTGTCAATAACGATTCGGGGTGCAAAATTATGACTTTTTTTCTGATTACGCAAGATTTGACCCTAAATTTTCAATTTTCAATTTTCAATTTTCAATTTATTTTGTACCTTTGCACCCGAAAAAGTATAAAACAGTACAAAATAAAGGTAATTTTATGATTAATTCACAAGACATTAAGAAAGGTGTTTGTATCCGCATGGACGGCAAACTGTACTTCTGTATCGACTTCCTGCATCGCAAGCCCGGTAAAGGAAACACCATTATGAACGTAACCCTGAAGGATGTAGTAAACGGTGGTGTTATCGAGAAGCGTTTCAACATTGGTGAGAAGTTAGAAGATGTTCGCGTTGAGCGTCGCCCCTATCAGTACCTTTACAAGGACGGTGATGACTTGGTATTCATGAACAACGAGACTTTCGAGCAGATTAACATTCACCCCTCTTTGGTTAACGGCGTTAACTTCCTGAAGGAGAGCGAGAATGTTGAGGTCGTTGTTGACTCAAGCACAGAAACTGTTCTTTATGCTGATGTTCCTGTTAAGGTTCATCTGCAGGTTACTTGGACAGAACCTGGTCTGAAAGGTGATACAGCTACCAATACTTTGAAGCCCGCTCGCGTTGAGACCGGTGCAGAGATCCGCGTTCCCCTGTTCATCGAGGAAGGCGAGATTGTTGAGGTTGACAGTCGCGATGGTTCTTACCTGGGTCGTGTAAAGGCCTAAAATAGCCTCACCCCTAACCCCTCTCCGAGAGAGAGGGGAACTTTAAAGGCGAGGTGGCTTAAAATATAGTCCTGGGCTTTTATCCCAGGACTTTTTTATTCATAATGAAACAGTACGCATTATTTTTTGATATTGACGGAACATTGGTGAGTTTCAGGACACACCAGATACCTGATTCTACCATAGAAGCTCTGACGCTGGCTAAAGAAGCTGGGCATAAGGTATTTATTGCTACAGGTCGTCCGCCTCTCATCATCACTAACCTTGGTGCCATAGAGCATCTGATAGACGGCTACGTAACTATTAACGGCGCCTTGTGTTTTGTGGGCGATAAGGTGGTAAGGTGTAAGGAGATTGCAAACAAAACGGCACGCTTCGTTGTAAAAGATGCTCAGGAAAAGAACTACGGGCTGATTATGGTGGGCGAGAAGGATGTGGCTGTGCATGATCCGCAGGGGCAGGTGGACAGAATCTTCCGCCAGGAAATTTGTGTGGAGAACTTGAATCTGGCCCGTCCTTTTGAAGAAGTGCTCCAACAACGTATCTTCCAGCTAACGCCTTTCTTCGATGAGAATTACGAGAAGGAAATGATGGCTCGTCTCACTGACTGTACCGTTGGCCGATGGCATCCTGCCTTTACTGATATAACAGCTAAGGGAGCTGATAAGGGCGAAGGTCTCCTGGCTATGACAGAATATTTGGGGTTGGATTCTCGGCATACAATAGCCTTTGGCGATGGCGGCAACGACTCTTCCATGATACGTACCGCTGGCATTGGTGTGGCTATGGGCAATGCTATGGATTCCCTGAAGCAGGAAGCCGATTACGTCACATCCTCTGTTGACGAAGATGGAATTTGGAATGCCTTACGGCATCACGGTCTGATATAAAAAAGGTTTTGCCGTTTGACAAAACCTTTTTTCTTTTTCGTAAGCTATTCTTCTAACAGCTTGAAGCTTTTGGCTGGCCAGCCGAAGTCCTGATACATAGTGGCCTTCAGGTTGTGCTCCGTTGTATAATCTTCCAGTTGGTCGATGATGATTTGCTCGCGCCAACTGTCATCGCTGCTTTGTTTCTGGAAGGCTTCGTATTTGTCGCCGAATATCTTCTTGGCACTGGGCAGGTTCTCTGACCCGTCTGCTACCTGTTCGAAGGAAGTTACCTCAAAGCCCTTCTCTGTCTTTCGGATGTGCATCAGGCCTGGATGGTTGCCGCCAGAGATACACTTCAGCGTATCGCCCACCTGATTGTAGTTGCTCACCCAGAAGTCGCCCCAGAACTTTATATCTTTGGGATCACTGTCATCGATAGCTACCTTATCCCAAAATGGCACACAATACTCGGCTTGGGTATAGTCTTTACCTATCTCGTTCACTAGATACCGTTGGACAGCTTGGTAATAGTCGATGTCCTGGTCGTTCAGCAGTACCACTTCCTTCTTCTCGAATTCTTTGTCGATGATGATGATGGAAATGGGCTGACTCCAAGAAGATTGTTTCTCGTCACTAACTTTAATGTCGTAGCTGTAGAAGAGGGTATCTCCCTTAGCCTCCACCTTCAGGGGGTTGATTTCCATTTGCCATTGCGATTCGCGCAAGATAACGTTCACTACAAACTGTTTGTCAAAGTCGATGGCTGTAGGCTTGCCTTCTTTACCCAACAATGTTGCCATGGCGAAGCTACCTTTAAATTCCTCCTCGGTTGTGATTTTTGCACCCGGAGTTTTTAACTTATTAAAGAAGTAGTTCTTGGCTACCTCGAATGGTATCTCGCCATTTTTCTCGTTTTCAACATTGGTTGCCGTCTTGTTAACGCAGGCTACCATTGTCAGCAACGTTGCAAATGCAAATACACTCTTTTTCATATTGATATGTTTTGGTTAATAATATAGACCAAGGAATATCTATACCTTATTATGTAGAAAGGTGATCTTATTGCAGGCGGAAAATCACAGGAAGGTAAAAGCGACTTCGTACGGCCTCACCTTTAATTTTAGCAGGATTCCATTTCGGCATTTCTTTTACCACACGTACAGCCTCATCACAGAGTTCCTTGGCAGGTCCGCGAATAACTTGAACATCAGCGAATGATCCATCCTTATTAATAACTAATTGAAGCTGTACTCTTCCTTGTAATCTTTTTCCAATAGCATCCTGAGGGTACTTGATGTTATCAGCTAACCACTTGTACATAGCTTCGTCTCCGCCAGGGAATCCAGCATTTACATCTACAATATCATAAATTTTGTCATCGGATGTTACCTTCTTCGCCTGAGCCGCAACAGTTTTCTTCTGCTGCGTAACATCTGTTTTCTTAACTTGCGGAACTGGTGAGTCCGCCTTTGGAGTTGCAAATGTGTAAAGTGCAAAACATGCAACTGGAATGATGAACAAAGCTTTCAGCATCATCCATCGGTTTGATTTCTTCTGATACATCATTTTAATACGTTTTTTAAGTGAATGGTGACTCAGATTGTTGCCAATAGTCTGCAGTCTATTACCCACAGCCTTTGTCACGAGTAAAAGTTGATATTGTTTTGCATCGATGCCAAAATTAAGTACAGCGCAGTCTGCCTCGTATTCGTGAACAGCCTTTAGATTGCGTCCCAAGAGATAGACAAAGGGATTGAACCACTGAAGGACAGTTACCAGTTGAAGCAGCATAAGATCCCAAGAGTGTCCCATGCGGATGTGAGCCTGTTCGTGTGTCAATATAGGCTCACGCAGTTGCTCGTAATCTGCTGCGTTGATGATTATGTAATGGAAGAAACTATAGGGAGCAAAGTTACCGCCATGAATCACAATGGTATTGCCCCATTCGTCTTTGGTTCGCACCCCACCCTTAATGTCTTGCCAGAAACGGAACAGCTGAATGCAGAAGATACCTATTGATACCGCAACTCCTATCAGGTAGAGCATCCATACGGCTTGTTTTATGGTGATACTAAACGTGGGATTTCCTGCTTCCTTAAAGGTGGCTGTTTGCAGAGTTCCTGCGGCTTTCGTTTTTGCTTCTACAGCCTTATCCTCTGGTTGCATCACATATTCTATTGGTGCAATAGGACTCAGGAATGCTGGCTTGTGAAAGCTCAACTTCACAGCTGGCAGCACCAGAGCGGCAATCAGCACGCTAAGTAATGCTATGCGGTTGAAACGATGAAACGTTTCTCGGCTTAGCAACAAAGCAAAGCATCCGTACAGGAGCGTCAGCAATAGGGCTGATTTTATAATGTATTCCATTGTAAAGTTTAAAGTTTATAGTTTAAAGTTTAAAGCCAGTTTATTTAGTTTAGAGTTTAGTGTTTAGAGTTTAGAGTCAGTGGTAAGTTCAGAGTTTAAAAAGTTTATCCTATCTACTATTCACTTTTTTAACTGTCTTTCAACTCTACACTCTCAACTCTCAACTTTTAATTAACGCGAGTATCTCGCGTAAATCTTCCTCTGATAGCTCATCGTTTTGGATGAGGAACGAGCAGAGGCGCTTGGTTGAGCTTCCGAAGAGTGTATCTTTTACGTCGTTCAGCACGTGAGTAATGTATTTCTCGCGCGACATCATAGGAGAGTAGAAGAACGTTCTGCCTGTTTCTTCTTTGCGCTTATGCTCCACATAGCCCTTAGCATCCAGAATCTTCAGGAAGGTTGCTACTGTGGTGTAGGCAGGTTTGGGATCAGAATAGCGCTCCACAATATCATTTATGGTAAGAGCCAGAGGGGAATCCCACAAGATGTTCATTACATCCATCTCAGCTCGGGTTAGCGGTTTCTTTGTCTTCTCCATATTGTTATTTCTGTTGTTTTCTGTCACAAAAATACGCGGGTTCTTAAAGGTCAACAAATAAAAGCAGGAAAAAAGTGTGAAAACGCCCAATATTTAACATTTGTATTTAGTTTAAATGTTTTCTTTATTAGTAGTTAACAATTGGAAGGGTGATTTTATAGGGAAAAGTCCTGGAATTGGTGATGAAAACGTTTTTATGCTAAGGAGATAAGTATTTATTCCTAAGGTAAAAATTATTTTCAAGCCTTGAAAATAAATAACCAAGCCTTGAAAATAAATAACCAAGCTTTGAAAATATATTTTCAAAGCATGAAAATAGTTTTATCGCACGTTTTAAGATGTTTTGTTTCCCAGTTCCGTTCTTTTTGTTTCCCCCAGCCCGCTGTTTTTCTCAATAGTTATTTTGCGTAGATATCCAAGGGCTTTACTCTATAGCCTTCCTTACGAAGCAGATTTATCAATCCCTCTTTTCCAGGCAAATGTCCAGCACCAACGGCAATCAGGCAAGGACATTCCTGAATATTGGATTTGATAACCGGTATCCATTTTTTATTCCTTCCGGAAACCATGTTATAGAGTCCTTGCCTTTGATAATCATCTGAAATATCTGATGGCAGATTTGTCATTCTTTCAACATTCTTATAAAGTGAATCTAATTCCCCGTTCTTATAGAGCTCTATCTGTTTGTTTGTGTGTGTGTGGCCAGTTTTTTCTGCTTTTCGTTTATTCTCTTTCTGAAATGCCAGATTCTTGCAGGTGTGATAAAGCATGTGACTCTGCCTTGTTAGGTTGCAGGTATCAATATACAATGAATCTTCTTTCTCGTTACTCCTGTCCTCCAAGGTTTCCAAGTGTAAAAGGCGCTTTTTCCGTTTAAATGCCTCATCCTCTATTCCTTTGTCCATTTGCACAAAGTTAACAGGGAGACTGCTATCAAACATTCTCTCCAACATACCCATAAATCTGTAATATGATTGCAAAATCATCATTGTGTAAATAGGCCTTAGTTCTTCGTGATTAAAGTTTGCGGCATTTATTTCTTTCTGATGTTCACGGATAAAACTATCCACATAATGAAACTCCTCCTCACTGGCATAAATACTACAATCACTCTTTAACCCTTCAGGCATGAAAACATGTGAAGGAATTTTATTTTCTTTTGCATCAAAGAATGGTTGTAAAGCTGATTTTGCGAATACTGCCCCATCATGCTCTGTGGCAACAGCATCAACATTATCCATTATTGACTGGAATTGAGGTATGGAGTCTAGGAAATGGTAATTAACTATGTGATGGGTTCCTAGTAGGTATGATTTCTGCTTGAGTCCCTTACCTGAAATTTCCCAAAGGATACTGTTTGCCTTCTTTCTGTTCTTTGTAGATTGAGAGCGACAGGACAGAAGTGCCAGACAACAGACAAAAGTAAATAGAAGGGTGGATGCTTTCATAATATCGTTGTTTGAAGGTTTGTTCTGCAAAATAAAATCTAACGCTTTAAATAAACATAGGAAATAAAATAGGCTGTCCAATCTGTTGTGCCAAATTTTCATTTCTTGGACAGCCTATTTTCCTATACCTTATTATATATATAAAGGAATTTTAATTGAGGCGGAAACTGATGGGGAGCATGTATCTACAGCGTACTTTCTTACCCTTTTCCTCAGCAGGGTTCCATTTGGGCATCGCTTTTATTACGCGAATGGCTTCTTCCTCCAAAGCTTTGCGGGCAGAGTTGAGCTCTGAAAGTGTAATGTATTCAGCTCCTTCCTCTTTTTCTCCTTCCACGTCTCGTACTTCTACGTTTGACTTAGCGTTGTTGCTGACTACTGTTACATCACAAATTGATCCGTCTTTATTTACCACGAAGCAAACCATAACCCTGCCTTGTACAGCATGTTCAACGGCTATCTGAGGATATTTCACGTTCTGGGCGAGGAATTGATAACAGGCTGCATCTCCACCTTCGAACTGTGCTCTTTTCTCTGGCGTCTCATAAATGCTATCCTTTGGAGCCTCTTCACTTACCTCATGCTCTACCACAACGGGTTCTTCTGCTGTTGCCTCTTCAGCTACTGCAGGTTCTTCTACTTGTTCTACCACAGGGGCAGCAGGTTCAGCAATCTGCTCCTCTACCACAGGAACGGTTTGTTCTGCAGTCGGCTCTTCTGCTGGAGCGGCAATCTCCTGGAAGGTTTGCTCAACGGCAGCAACTTTTGTTTTCAGTTTCTCTGCGACTTTACTTTCTGGAGTTGCAAATGCGTAGATTGCAAAACATGTCACGGGGAGGATGAACAAGGCTTTCAGCATCATCCATCGGTTTGATTTCTTTTGATACATCATAATAATACGTTTTTTAAGTGAGCCCCGCCTGAGGTTGTTGGCAAATGGCTGCAGACGATTGCCGACGGCCTTCACGACGAGAAGTTGTTGATATTGTTTTGCATCGATGCCTTGGTTAATGACGGCCTCGTCGGCCTGATATTCGTGTAGCGCCTTCAGATCGTTCTCCAGGAACCACACAAAGGGGTTGAACCATTGGATCACTTTTACTACCTCAAGGAGCAGCAGGTCATAGCTGTGACACATACGGATGTGTTCCTGTTCGTGGGTAAGTATGTTATGACGTTGGTTCTCATAATCTTCCACACTCATTACTATATAGTGGAAGATGCTGAAGGGCGACTTAATGTCCTCCTTTAGGATGACGGTATTGCCATACTTGTCTGTATGCCGCAGGCCACCCTTTATCAGCAGATACGTCTGTACCAGCTGCAAAACCAGATAAAGCAGCATGATGAACAAGCCCGTCCAGTAAATGCCTGCCAGTACATCGTTCCAGGTAATCAAGGGCGCCTTGGTTTCTGGCGTAACAACTATGGTTGGCAATGTGGTAATATAATCGGTACTTGCCATTACCGCCTCGTTCACAGCCGTAGGGTGTGACGTTGAGATGTGCACAAGGGGTAGTACCAGGGATGTTAGCAGGATGAACAGCAGGCAGCAACGGTTGAACCTGTGGAAAGTCTCTTTCCTGAGGATAACGTAAAAGAGGCTGTAAAGCAATGCCAATGTAACGGCGGATTTTATGATAAATTCCATAATAAAAGCCTCACCCCTAACCCCTCTCCGGGGAGAGGGAGAACTTAGATGAGGTGTAGTTCTTTGTTCTTTGTTCTTGTTTAAAGGTTATTTGGATTTCTCTTCGCCCTTTTAAATTCCCCTTTCCTTTGGAGAAGGGTTAGGGGTGAGGCCGGTTCATTACTTCAAGAATTTCTTTTAAGTCTTCGTCCGAGAGTTTTTCTTCTTTGGCAAAGAAGGAGATGAGGGACTTTACAGAGCCTCCGAAGAAGGTGCTCTTGACCTGGTTCATGAACTTGCGGGTATATTCTACTCGGGTGATAAGGGGATAGAAGTAGAAAGTCTTGTCGCCTTCTTCTCCCTTGCGGAAGGAAACGAAGTCCTTCTTGGTCAGAATCTTCATGAACGTGGCGATGGTGGAGTAGGCTGGCTTGGGCTCGGGGTACCTTTCTATAATAGCGTGCGTACTCATAGGCTTTGCCTCATCCCACAGGATGTTCATGATCTCCATCTCGGCCTTCGTAAGCGTACTGATTTCTTTCTTATTTTTTTTCATGTTATTTAATGTTTTCGATTTTCCTGTCGCAAAGGTAATTTAAATGTTTAAATCAAGCCAAGAAAAAAGAAAGAAAAATGCATCTTCTCATCATTATTTAACATTTATTGTTAGATATTGCCCTTGGTTAATTGGTTAAGGACCCCCTCCGACTCCCCGAGGGGAGATAATCCTCTAATCCTCTAATCCCTAATCCCTAATCCCTAATCCCTAATCCTCTAAGCCCTTATCCCCTATACCTTATTATATATATAAAGAGGAATCCCCTCTTGCACTTGGCAAGGGGGGATTCCGATATCAGTTGTCCAACGGTATGATTACTTATTTGCAACCTTTTTGCCGTTGATAATGTAAACACCCTTCTGAGCCTTGTTAACGCGAACACCTGTGATGCTGTAAATCTCAGCGTTGCTATCGGTAGTAATACCCTTGATAGCTGTAGGATCTTCAGCATAAGCATTCTCAACAGCCTGGTCTAAGAGTGAAAGCAACTCAGCACCGTCGCAGTAGTAAATGAGGTTGTCCTTGAAGACATCACCGTCAACTTCAACAGTACCGCCAATGATGATAGCTACATACTTAGCATCGGCCTTAACATCACCAACATCTGCACGAGCGAGGTCGCCAGCGAAGATGGGCTGATCTGTATGACCGCTGAAGCTTGTGAAGTCAATAACTACCTTACCATTGTCGAATGTGATGTTACCGTTCTTAGAAACAGCGCCAAAGAGGTGCTTGCCACCATAGATGCCGTTAGCATCGAAGTCTTCCTTCTCCATAATGAGAGCTACACCATTTGCTGTAACACCAGTAACAGCCTTGTTGAAGCCGAAGGTACCCTTAACACCAGCATTCTCGGTGTTCTCGAATACAGCTTCTGCAATCTCCAATGGGTTGTAGTAAACATCATTCTTGGCATCATACATAACAGTCATGTCACTTGCGAATGAAGGATAAGCTTCGCCTGCGTTCAGGTTCTGACCTAACAGTTTCTCACCAGCGCGCTCGTTGAAGTCGAAGCACAGCTTACCGCTAACAACGTCGTCCATAGTGATGAGCTTGGTTCTATCCTTACCATGATCATCGCCGTTCTGTGTACCAATGCCTTCAAGTTCGTAGCCTTCGATAACAGTTGTACCACCACGAGTAAAGGTATTGTTGCCGTAAACGCCTTCTATAGTAGCAATGCTCCAGCAGTTCTCGACTACAGAAGCGTCGTTAGACCATGAACAGATAGTAGCAGATTCGCGATCACCCTTGATAGCACCTGTTACATAGCAGTTCTTGATAAACAGGGTAGCAGCACCGCCCATATCAACACCAAGGATACCTGATGCGTTCTGAGCAGCACCTGTTACATTACCTTCGTTACCAATATTAGTAATGTATACGTTACCAGCACCATTGGTACCACCAATTGCACCAACGAATGCGTTTCCATTGATAGAGCAAGTCTTGTCCAGAACGAAGTTCTTGATATCAGCACCGCCACCGATTACGCCAAACAGACCTGTGTAGTCGCCGCCGTTGATAACGAAGTTGCTGATAACATGGTTCTGACCATCGAATTCACCAACAAATATCTTTCCAGTATTACCAATAGGAGAGTGCTCAACATCCTTCATGTCAATGTCTTCGTAAACACGAGCCTTGAGGTTAATCTGACCCTCGTTTACAAGCTTAGCAAACTGCTCCATGGTCTTAGTGTTGGTAATCATCTTATAGCCATCAGGATCAGCCTCAATGTCACCGCAGTTCTTGCAGACACCGTCCTCAAACTCGTGAGCGGGGAGCTCGGGATTAACTTCCTCGTTTGTATAAGAAACATTACCCTGAGGTGTGCCGTCGCACTTGTAAGAGTCTGCCACGGTGTAAACCTTAGCACCATCCTTGGCAAATGGCATAGGCTGAGGATCTGTACCAATGAGCTGGTAGAAGTTCTCACCACCGCTCTTGCTATCGTTCAGCAAGAATGCTAATTCACCGCTTGCTACACTTTCGGGATTCTCAATCTTGGTGTACTTGTCATGGTCACTAACAGCATTACCTGTGATAGGATTCAGGACATATACATTCTTAGCAACGATATTGCCTGGGTTACGGGCGATATTCTGAGAGTTCTCTGTTTCGTCATCGAAGGTCTGGTCACCGGCACCAACGAACTTGCCGAGAATAGCACAGTTGGTAACATAGGTTGTTGCATGTGTCCAACCGGCAACGCCACCAACGCGTGCACAGTGTGAACCACCTTCCTGACCTGGTAGAGTAAAGGTACCTGCATAGATACAGTTGTCAATGTTCTTACCAGTACGGATCATACCTAACAGACCACCAGAAGTGTTGTCACCAACTCTGGTAGAAGTAATGTTAATATCAGAGTAAACGTTGCGGATGGCAGCCTGACGGCCTTCACCGGAGATAGAACCGGCATACTGTCCGTTAGTGCTGATTGAACCGTGCATGATTACATTCTCAAATACACCAGTGTGCTGAGGAATGAAGCTTGCATAGTTGCCCAGGTCGCTCATCTCGATAGTAAGAGCGTGACCGTCACCATTGAAGTTACCGTCAACCCAGTTACTTGTATTAAAGATGTATTGGCCGGGCTCAGAGACGCACTTGATATCGTTAGCCATCTTCATGTTCAGCTTGAAGCCGTCACCTACACGGTTCCAACCTTCAGCCAGGAAGATATCGTCTGCAGTCTTGAGAAGAACGGCATTGTCTTGTGTGTCAAGTTCGAATCCACCGAAGTTGAAGCAACCGCAAGTAGAGCAGATGCCATACTTATCGAATTGGTGAGCTGTAGTTATTGCATTGCTTGGAGTGTTGCTATAGGTAAGTGTCTCTGTAGAGGTACCCTTACAGTCTGTAGCGCCAGATGCGTAAACCTGTCCGCTACCGAATGCTGCAGGAACGGGGAATGCATCTGTACCAATCTGCTGAACCCATGCAATACTCTTCTGGTCGTTGTTCAACTGATAGCAAATCTTACCGTCTGCCAAATCGCCATAGGCAACAACTGTTGTAGCATTGTTGTCACCCCACTGCTGGGTTACATAGTTGTTATAGTTAGCACCTGCAGGACGGTTGTTGTAAATATCCTGGTTGTAGTTGCCGAGGTCAAATACGCGGATGTTTCCACCATTACGGGCAATATTGTTACTACCGCTATTGTGGTCGAAAGTGCTTTCGTGGTTGAGAACCAGCGTGTTTACAATGTTGATAGCATCATTTGCCCAACCTACAACACCACCGCAGTTCTGAGTACTCTCGCCCTTAATGGCAACATTAACCAGACAGTTCTCGATGACAGTACCGCGATAACCGATACCAACCAAACCGCCATGGGTAGCGTCACCTTGCACGCTGCTGTTGATGGTTACGTCAGCGTAACAGCCGACGATTCGTCCGCTGTTCCAACCGGCAATACTACCGGCGTACTTATCGCTGGTGTTGATGGTACCCTGAACTTTCAGGTTTTGGATTAATGCATGAACACCTACATTGCGGAAGAGGGCTCCACCTTGCTCATTGAAGGTCATATCATAGGTAATGGTGTGACCGTTACCTTCAAAGATACCCTGATAATCCTGACCGTCACGACCGATTCTGTAATTCTCGGTGCCCTTGTCGATATCAGCTACCAAGATAGCATTGGCATAGGGGTTCTTGCCATTTACAATTTCTGCAAATTTCTTCAGATCGTCTGCTGAACCAATCTCAATGAAGCCGTCTTCAGTGGCATACATACCATCTACAAAATTAACCTCGACAATCTTCAAAGTAGAACCTACATCAGCAGAAGGACCACTCTGCCAGAGAGACAGGAAGTGATTGTTTGCATAGTCGTTCAACCAGAAGCCGTTAGCACCCAGACCGAAGATGTCGTTGTTACTGTTGCTCTGCAGTGCGAACTCCCAAACCTGAGGAGTTGTGGTCATGGTCGGGCAGTTACCATTAGCGGGGTCTACGCTCAAATACTTACCGTCGCCGGCAGCCTTGTTCATAATCTTGAAGCCTTCTTCTGGTGTACCAACCAAAGCCCACAGATAAGAATCGTTGTTCTGTGCCTTCTCTGTCAACTCGTACTTGTCCTGACCTTCCTGATAGCAGAGGTAACGATCACCATTGCCATTAGGTCTGTTCATCAGACGGAACCATGTAGCTGAAGCAAAGTCCTTAGAAACGGGCATAGCGGGCTTCAACTCAATGTTGTAAGTGGCATCACCGTTTACAACACCCTGAGGAGCTTCGCCATAGTAACCGGGAACTACAACGGGAACAGCAGGCAGAGGATCGCCACCCATAGCTCTCATGCTTTGAGGTGTGCCTACTTCCTGACCATCCTTGAAAAACTTATAAGTAATGGTACCTGCGCTATTAATCTTAGCATTGAGTTCAGCATCCACTTGCTCAAATGTCCAAGATGAACCGCCATCGGTAGAACCGCTGTTGTTCATCCAGTAAGCCAGGAAGCTGTTGTTGTCGTTCAGGTAACCAATACCGCTCTCCAGATTTCTGAATACAAAAACATTGCTGTTGTTCTCGAGCATGTAAGCAGGAGCTTCAGCCTCGGGAACAGCCTTCAAACGGGCAAAAATGTCACCACCGAGAGCATAGCCACTTGGTAAAGCTGCATTGTAGATACGGAATCCGTTAGCAGCATCACCAACAAATGCAAAGTAGCTACCCATGTCATTCTTGCTACCGTTGTCGGGAGAACAAGAAACTTCGGGGTTGTCATAGTGCAGGTACTTGTTGCCACGCAAAATAGCCTTGTACCAAATAGCGTTTGCACTGTTTTCACTAGCGGTGAAAGTGAAATTCTCAGCATACTGTACATCTACAGTCTGATCTTTTCTGTCGCCAGTAGCAGTTGCAGAACCAACGTATGATACAGCATCGAAGGGAGCTTCATATTTAACACCCTGTACGGCTGCAGACTTAACGGTTAAAAGAACATCGTCACCCTTCTTCAGGTTCCAGGTGATAACTGAGAGACCAGCAGGAAGCTCTTCTTCGGGTACAGGATAGATGTCCCAGATAGAACCCTGGTCGCCATTCAACTGCCAAGTCTTTACCTTGGTGCCACCATTGTCATTCCACCATACACTACCATTACCTTCTTCACCTGCCACAGCACCGATACCGAGGTATTCGGGATTAACGGTGTTCTCGCGAATGAACCATTTTGCACCCTTTGCATTCCAGCCATTGTAATGTCCCATGGACTTGGCTGTGGTAATGTTGTGGATGTAAACAGGCTGGTAAGTGCCGTCGATTAATTCACCGGCTGACTCGAACCAGAACATACAGGCCTGAGATTTTTCCGTACCGGCAATCTCATCCATGAAATCTGTCGTTGAGCCCAGCGACACTAACTTGTCTTGGCGTGTATTACGGATATAATACAACACCGGCTTGTCGGGAGTACTGAGAGTTGGGAATGTGGCTGCCATAGCATAGTCCATTCCAGCCATCAGCATCACGAGCAATGAAAGCAGAAACTTTCTCATACGATTTTTAGTTTAAGTTAATAAAAAATTAATTAAAAATATTTGTTCGTTCTCTATTTTTTTTCGTGGTCTACGAAGTACAAAGATAGGATTTTTCTGACAAATACAATAATGTACTGCAAAAAAACTCAAAAAAAAGTGAAAAAAAATGCTTTTTAGGTAAATATTTGTGTTTTTTGAAATAAAAAAAAGGTGTTTTTCTTGTAAAACGCAAGTCATTTTTTGTTTGATTTGATTTTTATTCTGTATCTTTGTAAACCTAAAAAGAGGAAATAGAATGAAATTCCATATAATTAGCCTGCTAATGCTATCGTTGCCAACATCCGTGTTGGCACAAGAAGAAGCAGATACAACACTTGTAATTAATGAGGTTCAGGTTGCCAACCTGGACCAATACTTGGATAATGCCAACTGCTATGGCAGCTGGGTCGAGTTTTATAATCCGTCTTCTGTTGCTATTGCGCTGAAAGGCATGTATCTGTCTGACGGCGTGAACGAAACGCGTCTTTTGAGTTCTCATGGCACTGTGCCTGCAAGAGGATTCAAAACTGTCTGGTTCGGCCATTATCAGACTGAGGGTAATTATGGTAACAGTTCCAGATTACAAATACCTTATAAATTAGAGACTGAGGGAGGAACCATCAGTTTGCTTAATACGGATAAGACTGTTGCTTCTTCTGTTACTTATCCCCCATCTGTTCCCCGTTGTTCATGGGCTCGCGTTAAGGATGGAGCAGAAGAGTGGGGTACTACAGGCGAGCCAACACCCAATGCTACGAATGCGACCAGTCAGTTCTCTGAAGAAAGATTGAATGCCCCCATAGTGGATACTGATAGCAAGGTTTTCACAAACCCGTTTGTTGTTAAGGTGAAAATCCCTGCTGGCGCTACATTGCGTTATACTACCGATGGCAGTGCACCAACGGCTACCAACGGTGAAACAAGTACCGATGGCAGGTTTACCATCAACGTGACAACTGTCTTACGTTTGTGTCTTTTCAAGAAAAGATTTTTGCCAAGTCCCGTCATAACGCGTAGTTATATATTCCAGAATCACGACTACTATCTACCTATTCTCTCTGTATGTTCAGCCCCAAAGAACTTCTTTGATAATAAGGTGGGTGTCTTTGTGAAAGGTTCCAATGGCATGAGCGGAAACGGACAGCAAGATGCCTGTAACTGGAATATGGATTGGGAACGTCCCATAAATATGGAATACATGGTTCCTGAGGCAGATAAGGATGGGAATATCAATTACGCTACCGTATTGAACCATGAGGCAGACCTGGAGATTAGCGGAGGTTGGACAAGGGCCTACGGAGGCGGTACTGTCGATGGTAAGTATTGGCAGACAAGGAGCTCCTTCCGTATCAAGACCGATAAAAGATACGAGGGGGTAAACATGTTGGATTATCCTGTTTTTCCCTCGAAAATTCATAACAAATATCGTTGTTGGCAAGTTCGTAACGGAGGCAACGATACACAGGCTCGTATCAAAGATCCTGCTATACAGATGATTGTACTGAAAAGCGGCTTCTATGTGGATTGCCAGGATTACCAGCCTGCTCATGTTTTCCTGAACGGGGACTATTATGGTATGCTTAACATTCGCGAGAGCAATAACAAACATTATGCGTACAGCAACTATGGAATTGACTTTAGCGATATGGACCAGTTCGACCTGAGTAATGCACAGTATAATCAGAAGATAGGTGACAACAAAGCCTGGCAGCAGTTGGTTAAGCTGGCGTCAAATTTGGCCCAGACAAAGTCAGCGGAAACATACAGTCAGATTTGCGACCTTCTGGATATTGACGAGTACGTTAACTATATGGCGTTGGAGTGTTATATGGGCCCGACGGATTGGATTACAAATACTAATAACATAAAGGGCTTCCGAAGCCGAAGTGACGGAAAGTTCCACTTTGTTCTCTTTGATGCAGATTCGGCATTCGGCTCAACGAATATGTTAACGCAGGTTTTGAATACAAGTGGAGGTTCTAATGTCGATGACCTTTTCCGTTACCTGATGAAGTACGACCCGTTCCGCCGTCAGTTTATGGATGCCTATTGTATTGTAGATGGCAGCGTTTTTGAACCAACCCGATGCGAAAAGATCGTCAGGGATATTTACAATAATATTAATCCTGCATTGTCCTTTGAGGGAGGCGGTTCCAACACAGGATTAATCGGTACCATTCGTTCTGCCTACAATAGTACCCGTATTTCCACTTTGCGCAGTTATTACGGCCTTAGCTACAGTATTTATGCATCTATCTCTGCAAATATACCAGAAGCCCGTCTTGCTGTGAATGGACAGGAGATTCCCACTGGCAAGTTTGCCGGTTACCTTTTCTCTTACGGTGGCCTTCCCACCAATCTTTCGGTTAAAGCTCCTGCCGGATATACTTTTAAAGGATGGTTGTCGGAAAATCTGTCGGCATCCTTAAAGACACTAATACCGATGTCTTCTGATTGGATGTATTATGATAAAGGGTCGATGGATAAATATGACTGGAAATCAGATTCCTTCGCAGAGGAACAGAACGGATGGCGTTCAGGAAAAGCGCCCTTTGGCTATGGCAATGCAGGTTCCATCATGCAAGATAATGCTGCCACCAAACTGGATTACGGTCCAAATAGCAGCTCCAAACGTCCGACCTATTATTTCCGCAAAACATTCAATCTGGATTCTTCGCTCTCTGACGAAGATATTCTTACGTTCAACTATCAGATTGATGATGGTATAATGATTTATGTGAATGGACATGAGGTTGACGGTTACTACATTGCCAGCGGTTCCAAATACGAAGACTATACTTCAGGCGGACATTACGAACCGTCGGAACCTTATATGGGAAGTTTTGTTATTCCGCATGAGTATTTGGTGAAAGGACAGAATCAAATAGCGGTAGAGATTAAGAATACGTCAGGTGCAAGTACTGATATGTGGTTCGATGGCAGTCTGATTCTTTCCAGCAGGGGCGGTGAAAATATTGCTGCGAATGAGGTGATAGACCTGCATCAGCTCTTTACCAATAATAGTAATGTTATATTGAAGGCTATGTACGAGCCTGTTTCTGACGAGAAGCAACGGCTGGCAATCGGTGCTTCGCCTTTGCGTATCAACGAGGTTAGTGCAGGCAACGATATATTTATTAATGACTATGGTAAGAAGTCTGATTGGGTGGAACTTTATAACACTTCCGACCAGGATATAAGCTTGGATGGTCTCTACCTAAGCGATAATCGAAGCAAGCCTCAGAAATACCAGATGAAACAGGGTGTGGTTCCTGCTCATGGTACTTGCATTATCTGGTGCGACGACAAGGATTCCTTTAGCCAGTTGCACGCTCCATTCAAGTTGGAAAATGCCGATGGTGCATGCGTCAGCATACAGGCAGCTGACGGTTCCTGGGCCGATTGTGTGGAATACCTCGAGCAAGGCAAATGGCAGACCTTTGGCAGATATCCCGATGGCGGGAATATGGCTAATATACTTAATCAGCCTACTATAGACAAGTCTAATAAGCTTGGTATGACGGAATTTAATGCCATTACCTCGAACGAATGGCTGGGCAGAGAGAATACCATTACATTGGCTTTGGCTGAAGGTTGGAACTGGACCTCACACAATATGGCACACAGCGTTGACAAGAGTCGTTTCATAACAAACGCCCTTTACCTGTGTGGGCAAGCAGACAGCTTGTGGCTGAATGATGAGGCCACATGGCAAGGAACCCTGCAGGCTTTGGAGGCAGCCCGAGGTTACAAGATTAAAATGCAGAAAGCTACTGATGTAATCCTACGTGGTGTAGTTTATGATGTGAATGCCCCAGTTACTGTTCAGCCCGGTTGGAACTGGGTTGGCTGTCCGCTATACAATGCAACCAATCTGGAGGCTGCCCTTAAGGGCTATACCCCCCAGGAAGGCGATAAGGTGGTGGGGCTTGATGCCTTTGCAACCTACGAGGATGGAAAATGGCACGGCTCACTCGCTACGTTGCAACCGGGCCAGTCGTACCTCTTTTATACAACTCGTGAACAGGAGTTCTGCTGGCAGAGCCTGAGTCCGCTTAAAACGCATAACAGACGTTATGCTCCCACCGCCCAGTCTGAGGACAGCGCCTGGGAGACAGACATACATGCTTATCCCGATGTTATGACGCTGGTTGCCAATGTGCAGGCCGACGAGCAGGTCTCTCTTGATGGCCGATATTATGTGGGAGCCTTCTGCGGAGAAGAATGTCGAGGTGTTGGCGTGTTGGATGGCGATTTACTCTTTATGAATATCCATGGAGAGAAGGCCGACCGGATTACGTTCCGCCTGTTGGATGCCCGTGGCGAGGTGTATGGGGCTGTTAATACAACTGTCTTCCACGCTCAGGCTCAGTTGGGAACCGTACGGGAACCTTATTCGCTGATGTTTGCCAGTCAGGATGTTATAGACGAGATAAAGCCCATAATTGCCTCTTCTTCCAAGATCCGTGCTGTTGAGTATTACAATCTCTCTGGTCAGAGAATCCCTAATGTTCAGGACTCACGGTTCGATGGAATAATAATCCAGCGGGTAATCTATGAGGATGGAAGCGTGAAGGTTTCTAAATTTCAATAACCTCAAGGTTCTTGAACTCTCCCTTGTCAACCGAGAATCGGACAAGGGTGCGTACCGTTTGCCAACCTTGAAGTCCGGCTGCACCAGGATTAATGTGTAATAGTTTTAGTTGAGGGTCGAACTGCACCTTCAAAATGTGACTGTGCCCGCTGACGAAAAGCTTGGGAGGCCTTTCATATAGTTGTTGGCGGATGCGAGGGTCGTATTTGCCCGGGTAACCGCCTATATGCGTCATCAGCACATCGGCACCTTCGCACGTCCAGCGTAGTTTCTCTGGGAACATACGCCTTACGTCACCTCCGTCTATGTTGCCGTGAACAGCTCGCAATGGGGCAATCTCCTGCAGGCGTGTCACCAGTTCCATACTACCAATGTCTCCTGCGTGCCAAATCTCGTCACATTCACTGAAATATTTGGTGTAACGCTCATCCCAATAGGCGTGGGTATCACTCAGCAGCCCTATTCGTTTCATATCTTTTGGTTTTACGTACCATGAAGAAGAGCATACCCGAAGCCAGGAAGAAGCAAATGCTGTCAGAGATAGGCATGCTGTACCATATACCCTCCTGCCCCCATATCGGCGGCAAGAAATAAAGTAATGGCAGAAGCATCAGCATTTGCCGGGTCATACTTAAGAAAATGCTCTTGCCTGCGTGACCGATACTCTGGAAGAAGTTTCCTATCACTATCTGGGCACCTACCAATGGGAACATCGCTACTATAATACGACATGCGTGAGTGGCTATGCCTGTCAGTTCCTCGCCCGTCCCGAATATCGAGATGATATACTCTGGAATAAGTTCGCATATCAGTGTGGCAAAGCAGGTGATGCAGGTGGCTACCCCTATGGTATAGTGAAGTACACGCCATACGCGGTCGTTCTTGTGCGCTCCCCAGTTGTATCCGGCTATGGGCTGCATGCCTTGTACCAATCCTATTACGGTGGTTACAAACAACATGAGAATACGGTTTACGACACCATGGGCACCAATGGCCATGTCGCCTCCATAATCCCTGAGCCGATTGTTGATGAACAACACTACTATGCAAGCACAGGAATTCATAAGGAAAGGACTTAAGCCAATAACAATACACTGACGGATAATGTTAAGGTCTGGCTTGTAGATGCCTCTGCGCAGATGCAGCAGTTCTGTAGGACGGCTGAACAATTTCAGTTGGACACACAGGGATATAGCCTGACTGATTACAGTGGCCCAGGCTGCACCTGCTATTCCCCAGTGAAATACAAAGATGAACAGAGGGTCCAGTAAAATATTGATGATGATGGTCAGGAAGGTACAGCTCATGGCGATTGTGGGATGCCCGGCACTGCGCATAACGGCATTCAGGCCAAAATAAAGATGTGTAACCACATTACCAAGCAAAATGATGAGCATATATTCGCGTGCATAGGGTAGGGTGGCACTGCTGGCACCAAACAAGGTTAGAATACCATCCAGGAAGTAGATGCATACGGCGGCAAAGACGGTTCCCAGGATGATGTTCAGTGATACGGTGTTGCCAAGGATATGTTGGGCTGTGTCGTATTTTCCCTGTCCCAGTCGGACACTGATCGTGGTGCTTGCTCCTACACCTACCATGGCACCGAAGGCGGCAGAGAGGTTCATGAAGGGACTTGCAACGGCCATTCCGCTGATGGCTATATCACCGACTCCCCATCCCACAAAGATGCTGTCGGCAATATTATAGAGACTACTTGCCACCATCGCTATGATAGCAGGTGTGGCATACTGCCAGAGCAGTAGTCCTACCTTCTTTTCTCCCAGTTCTGTCGGTACGTATTGTTGTTTGTTCATCTTCCCCAAAACTAAAACCGTCGCAAAGGTAGGAATAAGTGGTAGAAATACAAAATAAAACTGTTTTTCTTTTGCCGTTCCCTCACTTATTTGTAACTTTGCACCCGTAAAATGAAAAAATCACATTATTAATAAAAAGAAATGAGTACTCAAGCAGAAAAGATTAAGGAGTTGGTTGAACTCCGTGCCAAGGCCCGTGTTGGCGGTGGCGAAAAGGCTATTGAGAAGCAGCATGAGAAGGGTAAATATACAGCCCGTGAGCGTATTGCCATGTTGCTCGATGAAGGCAGTTTTGAAGAGATGGATATGTTTGTACAGCACCGTTGTACAAACTTCGGTATGGACAAGAAGCACTATCTGGGTGATGGCGTTGTAACAGGTTGCGGTACCATTGACGGCCGTTTGGTTTACGTTTTCGCACAGGACTTTACTATCAGTGCCGGTTCTTTGTCCGAGATGCTGGCAAGCAAGATCTGTAAGATCATGGATATTGCCATGAAGGTTGGCGCTCCTGTTATTGGTCTGAATGATTCTGGTGGTGCACGTTTGCAGGAAGGTATCAACGCCTTGGCTGGTTACTCCGAGATTTTCCAGCGCAACATAATGGCAAGCGGTGTTATTCCTCAGATCAGTGCTATCATGGGTCCTTGCGCCGGTGGTGCCGTCTACAGTCCTGCACTGACCGACTTTACCCTGATGATAGAGAATACCAGCTATATGTTCCTTACCGGTCCTGGTCCTGTTAAGGCCGTTCTGGGCGAGGTTGTTACCCAGGAGCAGCTGGGTGGTGCCAGTGTTCACTCTACAAAGAGTGGTGTAACACACTTTACAGCCAGCACCGAGGAAGAGGGTATTGCCCTTATCAAGAAGTTACTCAGCTACATTCCCCAGAACAATATGGAGAAGACTCCTCGTGTAGAATGTACTGATCCTATCGACCGCACAGAAGACTTCCTGAACGAGATTCTGCCCGACAACCCCAACCATCCTTATGATATGTACGAGGTTATTGCCGGTATTGTCGATAACGGTGAGTTCCTGGAGGTTCAGCCTAAGTTTGCCAAGAATATCATTATCGGCTTTGCCCGTTTCAACGGTCAGAGCGTAGGTGTTGTTGCCAACCAGCCTAACCAGTTGGCTGGTGTGCTCGATTGCAATGCTAGCCGTAAGGGTGCACGCTTCGTTCGTTTCTGTGATGCGTTCAATATTCCTATCGTTACTTTGGTCGATGTTCCCGGATTCCTTCCCGGTACAGGTCAGGAGTACAATGCCGTTATCCTGCACGGAGCCAAGTTGCTCTATGCTTACGGAGAGTGCACAGTGCCCAAGGTAACTGTTACCTTGCGTAAGAGCTATGGCGGTAGCCACATTGTAATGAGTTGTAAGCAGTTGCGTGGCGATGCCAACTATGCATGGCCCAGCGCAGAGATTGCCGTTATGGGTGCCAGCGGTGCAGCCAGCGTTCTCTATGCCAAGGAGGCTAAGGAACTGAAGGCCGAGGGTAAGGAAGAAGAGGCTAAGCAGTTCATGGCAGATAAGATTGCCGAGTACGAGAACCTGTTCTCTAACCCCTATCAGGCAGCCAAGTATGGTTACATCGATGATGTAATAGAGCCTCGCAATACACGTTTCCGCATCATTCGCGCTTTGGAGCAGTTGCAGAACAAGAGGTTGACCAATCCTGCCAAGAAGCATGGTAATATTCCATTGTAAGCAATTAAATGATTAAAGTTATGACAATATTAACTATAACTCCAGAGGCATGGTATATTGCCGGCATCAGCCCTTGTGTTGTGTTTGCCATACTTGTCTTGTTGGTGTTGGTACTGGTGTGCTTCGGATATATTGCTAAGCGTACCACATCTCATCAGCCTGACGGTATCAAGGCACCGGCTCTGGCTCCAGGCAAACATGCCGATGCTGCTGATGGTGACGACCTTGTAGTGGTTGCCACAGCTCTATATCTCTATCTTAACAGTGCCCACGACGAGGAAAGTGGTGTTCTCACCATTAAAAATGCTCAATCTTCAAACTGGCACGCAGTATTAAACCCAAGATTTTAATAAGTAAACAAAAATGAAAGAGTTCAAATTTAACATAAGTGGTAAAGAACATTCTGCCCATGTTGTAGAGCACGAAGATACACTCGAGGTGACTGTCGACGGCAAGATATATACCGTAACCCTGCCCGAGCGCAAGCCTGCACAAAAGCCTGTTGTAAAGCCTGTTGTAGCTGCTGCTCCTGCTGCCGCCCCTGCTGCTGCTGCTAAACCCGCTGCTGCTCCTGCTGGTGGTAATGTGGTAACTGCTCCTCTGAATGGTAAGATTACACAGGTGTTGGTAAAGGCTGGCGATCAGGTTGCTGCCGGTGATACCGTAGTAATGCTCGAGGCTATGAAGATGGAGAATAGCATTACTGCAGAGGCTGCCGGTACCGTAAAGGCTGTCCTTGTTAACGTAGGCGACCAGGTAGATGGTGGTCAGGCTCTTGTTGAATTGGCATAAGGCGATACTGAATATTCGCAGATAGTAAATATTAAACTAAGTATTGCCATGAAACAGATTAAAATTTTCAGCATATTTGCCCTGATGCTTTTGGTTTGCACTCCTGTTATGGCCGCTGGCTTTAATGCAGAAGAAGGCATAAGCAAGTTCGTAGAGGAGATGGGTTTTGTCTCTTTCTTCGTTGGCGAAGGCTGGAAGAATGCCGTTATGATTCTCATCGGCTGCTTCCTGCTTTATCTTGCTATCAAGAAGGAGTACGAGCCTTTGCTGCTTCTCCCCATAGCTTTCGGTATGATTCTTACTAACCTGCCAGGAGCCGGTATGTACGATTCCGAGATGTGGAACAACGAATTCCTGAACCCTGCCAGTCCCAATTACCACAGCTATGGTTACATCATGGCGCATGGCGGATTGCTGGATATCCTTTATATAGGTGTTAAGGCAGGTGTTTATCCTTGTCTTATCTTCCTCGGTGTAGGAGCTATGACCGACTTTGGCCCGTTGATTGCCAACCCTAAGAGTCTTCTTCTGGGTGCTGCTGCACAGTTGGGTATCTTTGCAACATTCCTGGTAACACAGATGGATCTGCCTATCTTCGGCTTCACAGCTGCACAGGCTGCTTCTATCGGTATTATCGGTGGTGCTGACGGTCCTACGGCTATCTTCCTCACCAGTAAGCTCGCTCCCGAGTTGCTTGGCCCTATTGCCGTTGCTGCTTACAGCTATATGGCTTTAGTACCTGTTATCCAGCCTCCTATCATGAAGTTGCTCACCACCGAGAAAGAGCGTAAGATTCGTATGTCTCAGTTGCGCGAGGTAAGCAAGAAAGAGAAGATTCTCTTCCCCATCATCGTGGCCATCGTGGTTTCTTTGGTAGTTCCTTCTGCCGGAACCCTTGTGGGCTGCCTTATGTTGGGTAACCTTATGAAGGAGAGCGGTGTGGTAGAGCGTCTTAGTAAGGCTGCCCAGAACGAGCTGAACAACATCGTTGTTATCTGCCTGGGTCTTACCGTAGGTGCAACAGCCACAGCTACTTCATTTATGAATTGGCAGACTTTGGGTATCCTCTGCGTAGGTATCGTTGCCTTTGGCATCGGTTCTGCCGGTGGTGTGCTCATGGCTAAGATAATGAACTTATTCCTGAAGGAGAAGATTAATCCGTTAATCGGCTCAGCAGGTGTAAGTGCCGTTCCTATGGCAGCTCGTGTCAGCCAGACCGTAGGTCAGGAGGCCGACAAGCGCAACTTCCTGCTTATGCACGCTATGGGTCCCAATGTAGCCGGTGTAATCGGTTCTGCCGTAGCAGCAGGTATTCTGCTTAGCTTCTTAGGCTAAAATGAAGAAAGACATCATATTCATATTCATACTGGCGACCTTTGGGGCCGCCAGTATGCTTTTTGCCCAGCAGGACGACTTGATGCCGTTGCGCATCATGACCTATAATATCCGTCATGGGGCGGGGATGGACGACGTGATAGATCTCGATCGTCAGGCTGGGGTTATAGGGGATGCTACGCCCGATGTGGTTGGACTGCAGGAGGTGGACAGTTGCGTCAAGCGTTCCAATTATGTTCATCAAGCTGCAGTTCTGGCTAAGTCGCTGGAGATGTACAGTACGTTTGGTCCTGCTATTCCCCTTACGGGAGGCAAGTATGGAGTAGCCATCCTCAGTAAGGAGAAACCGTTGTCGCACCATAACATCCCTTTGCCGGGAAGCGAGAAAAGAACCCTTCTTGTATGCGAGTTCCAGGAATATGTCTTTGCCTGTACGCATCTCGACCTCGAGGAGGAAAACCGCCTTGCCTCTTTGGATATCATCTTAGAGGAAGCCGCCCGTTGGGACAAGCCTTTCTTTATCTGCGGCGACTGGAACGATACTCCTACTTCCGCCCTCATCACCAAGATGAAGAAGAACTTCTCCTTCCTGAATAACCTTACCAACAACAGTGCCAATTATACCTTCCCTGCTCGTACGCCCAAGAACATTATAGACTATATAGCCAGTTACGGACGTGTTGTCAAGTCGGTTCGCAAGCGTCAGGTAATCAACGAGCCCGAGGCTTCCGACCATCGTCCTGTCCTGGTAGAAATAAGAATGGAACGTTACACAACTCCCGTTCTTTCTCCCACAGAAGATTATTCCCCATCAGGCAAATGGGGTAGGACAACAGGTAATAAAGTTCGCAAGATATGCGAGAACGGTCACCTGTACCTGCTCCTTCCCGATGGTCACAAATTCAGCATTTCTGGAACGAAAGACGAAGGCTGAAGGAGGAAAGACGAAAAACGAATAACGAATAACGAAAGACGAAAACTTTAATCGGTTATCGGTTATAGGTTAGTGAAGTCTAACGTCTAAAGTCTAAGGTCTAAGGTCAAACGTCTAAAGCCTAAAGTCTAATTTTCAATTTTCAATTCTCAATTCAATAAAGATCGCTAACCGCTAACCGCTAATCGCTAAACAAACGAAAACGAAAACCAAAACGAAAACTTTCAATTTTCAATTCTCAATTCTCAATTCAATAAAGATCGCTAATCGCTAACCGCTTAATCTGATTCTCAACTAAAAAAAGAGAGGCGTCTGCCTCTCTTTTTTTATTTCAGTCCTCTTCCGCGAAGGAAGGCATCGTTGTCAGGCTTACGGCCGGCAAACAACTCGTACAGTACCATAGGTTCTTCCGAACCGCCTCTCTCCAGGAATGTCTGCTTGAACTTCGTAGCCAGTTCCTTGTTCCATACATTGCCGGTTGCCTCAAAGAGCGAGAAAGCATCCTTGTCCAGCACCTCAGCCCACAGATAGCCGTAGTAGCCGGCACTGTAGCCACTCGAGAAGATATGATTAAAATAGGTAGTGCGGTAGCGCGGACCAATCTCTGGGATGAGGCCCATCTCCTGACAAGCCTGCTGCTCGAAAGCATCAATGTCTATGCCCTCAACACTCTCCAGTTCGTGCCACTTCATATCCAGGATAGAGGCTGCACAGAGTTCTGTAGTCATAAATCCCTGATTGAACTTCAGCGCGTTGTTAATCTTCTCCACCAGTTCGGCAGGAATAACCTCGCCTTTCTCATTCTTGGCATACTTAGCCAGCAGCTCAGGTTGGAAGGCCCAGTTCTCGTTGAACTGCGAGAATGTCTCCACAAAGTCGCGTGTTACATTCGTGCCGCTTACAGAGGGGTAGTTGCATTGGGTAAGCAGGCCGTGCAACGCATGACCGAACTCATGGAAGACCGTCTGCACCTCGTCGATGGTCAGATACTCCTCCAGGTTGCCCACATTTACGATAATGGGGCGCACCATGTTGCCCTGTGCATCCACATACTGCTCGCGGATATTGTTCATCCACGCACCGCCGCGCTTGCTGGGGCGGGGCAGGTAATCGGTTGTAAAGATGCCCAGCAGGTTGCCCTCGGCATCCGTAACCTTATAGGTAGTCACTACGTCGGGGTTGTAAGAGGGAACATCCTTCAGCTCCTCCATGTTTATGCCGTACAGGGTGTTGGCAGCCGTGAAGATGCCATTCACCACATTCTCCAACTTAAAGTAAGGCTTGGTCAGTTCCTCGTCCAGATCATACTTCTGTTTACGCACCTTCTCGGCATAGTACCACCAGTCCCAAGGCTCAATCTTGCTACCCACAGGCAGCTTGCCGGCAGCAACGTCCTCGTTCATCAGCTGCTGCATGTCGTAAACCTCTTCCTTGGCCTTGGCAACGGCAGCCTTCATGATGTCGGCAAGGAAAGCATCAACGGTCTCCGTGTCGTGTGCCATCTTTGGCTCCAGAATGTAGGCCGCAGGGTTCTTGTAGCCCATAATCTGAGCTTTCTCGATGCGCAGACGCATAATATCGAGTACCAGCTGGCGGTTATCAAACTCGTTACCGTTATGACCGCGCATAGTGTAAGCCTCCAGCATCTGCTGACGGAGAGAGCGGTCCTCGGTGGTAGTCATGGTATTGGGATAGTCGGAAATGCTGATGCCGAATTTATCCCTGAAGGCATTATTTTCCGAGAGGATATTGTTGCCCAGCTTCTGCGTCTTGGTAGCCATTTCCGTATTTATTTCGCGCAAGCGTGCCTGTTTGTCCTCAGGCAGACCGATGCCGTTTCGTTCAAAAGCCTCAAAACGCTTCTTCAGCACCATCTGCTGTTCGCGTGTCAGTTGACTCTGGTCAGCCTTGTACAACTTGGCAATACGCTCGTAAAGCCCCTTGTTGAACGAGATATTGTCGCTGTGTTCCGTAAGCATAGGGATAGCCTTTTCCATCACAGAGTCCAGCTCGTCTGTGCGGTCAGTCTCGCAGATGTTGTACAGCACACCCGTCACCTTGCTCAGGATGGCTCCGGAAAGTTCCAGCGGCAGAATCGTATTCTCGAATGTCGGTTCTTCCGTGTTGGCCACAACAGCCTCAATCTCCTTGTTCTGTTGCTCAATGCCCGCTTGAATGGCAGGGATGAAGTCTTCTGTCTGAATTTCTCCGAAGGGAGGAATACCGTAAGGAGTGTCCCACTCAGTAAGGAAAGGGTTTTGTCTGTTCGTGCAAGCCAGTAGAGATAATGCTGCAGTCATGCCAAGGATAATTTTTTTCATAATGTCAATTAAAGTGAATTATTAATTTTCGGTCGTAAAAGTACAATAAAGTAAGAGAATTGCAAAAAGAAAATGGTTTTTCTTTGTTCGAAAAGAATAATTTCCTATATTTGTGCCGTAATATGCTTAATTTAGAACGAAATAACAAACTAAAAATATTAAACTAAAATGAAACGAAATTACTTTGTTTTTTGCTTACTTGCTTTGTTCGGCAGTTTGAACATGCAGGCTTACGACTTCGAGGTAGGTGGTATCTACTACACCGTAACAGACACAGCTTCTGCTTCTGCCAAGGTAGCTGTAGCTCCTGGAGAAGAGTTGTATGAGGGTAGTGTTGCTATCCCCGCAACTGTTACCAGCGAAGACAAGACTTACAGTGTTACCGCCATTGGCGAAAAGGCCTTCTATTTTTGCAAGGCTCTCTCATCTGTTACTATTCCCGAGAGTGTAACAGAGATTGGTCCCAGCGCCTTCAGAAACTGCGCCGCTCTTACCACATTGGCTCTTCCTGCAGGTGTTACCACTATTGGTTACTCAGCATTCTTCGGCTGCAGCGGCCTGACATCATTCACTATTCCTTCTGGCGTAACCACCATCGAGCCTTATACGTTCTTTGGTTGCAAGCGTGTTCCCTCCTTTAACCTTGGCAATATCACCAAGATTGGCGGTTCCGCATTTGCCGGTTGTGCAGCTTTGACTTCTGTAGCTATCCCTGCCGGCCTCGGACAGATCGAGAGCTATACCTTCCAGAACTGTACTGGTTTGACCTCTGTTGCCATTCCTGCAGGTATTACCAACGTAGGTGATGCTGCTTTCTCTGGGTGTACAGGTCTTGCCTCTGTTACCATTCCCGAAGGCGTGCAGCAGATTGGCCGTGCTGCTTTCGAGGGTTGCTCCGCTCTGACAGCTATCGCTATCCCCAGCACCGTTAAGGCAATGGTAAGCTCCAGCTTCGGTGGTTGTGTAAATCTGGCATCTATTTCTATTGCAGACGGCAACACCGTTTACAGCTCAAATGGCAATTGTATCATCGAAACATACGAAGAGGTAAAGCAGAAAGAAACGATTGTTCATGTCAAACTCGTTTCAGGATGCAAGAGCTCAGTTATTCCCGATGGTGTAACAGAGATCGGTACCGCAGCCTTCCAGAATTGCACAGGTCTTACCGCCATTGATATTCCTGCTACTGTAACTTCTGTAGGCCCTCTGGCATTCTATAACACAGGTCTTACCAGTGTAACTATTCCCGAGTCAGTAAATCAGATAGACGATTACAGCTTCGCCGACTGTGCTAACCTGGCCTCTGTTACGCTTCCTGCAACAACAACCAAGATCAATAGCAATGCATTCTCTGGCTGCCCCGCTCTTAAGGACTTCTATTGCTATGCAGAGAAGGTTCCCACAACCCTCGTCGGTGTGTTCGATGCAACTCCTGTAGAAGGTGCTACACTTCATGTTCCCGAGGCAGCAGTCGGTGCTTATACCTTGGCAGAGCCTTGGAGCCTGTTCGGTACTATCGTTGCTATTAGCGGCAACCTGGTTGCTCCCGATAGGGATGCCGAGACAGCTATTGCTTCCCTCCAGGATGCTGGTAAGATTCAGCAGGTTTACAGCCTGGGCGGTCAGCAGACATCAAAGCTCCAGCGTGGTCTCAACATTGTTCGTCTGAGCGATGGTACAACACGTAAGGTGCTTGTGAAGTAAGTCCTTGACTTTATTCGAGTTAAATCATATTGTACGCTCAGTACTGGAGACCTCTTTAGACGAGGAGTACTGGGTCGAAGGAGAGTTCGCCGATGCCTCTGTAGGCTTCGGCGGACACTTCTATGGTGAGCTGGTCCAGAAGGATGCCCAGGGCCGTAATATCATAGCGCGAGCCCGCATCACCTGCTGGGCCCGCAACTATAATATCATCAGTCTGCGCTTCCAGAAAGAGACAGGCGAGACACTTCGTCGCGGCCTGTCGGTAAAGCTTCTGGTAAGAGTGTCCTTTCACGAACAGTACGGCTATGCCCTCAATATCCAGGATGTTGACAGTTCCTTTACATTGGGCGATATGGCCAAGCGCCGCAAGGAGATTCTGGACCAGTTACAGCAGGATGGCATCATCAACGACAATAAGGAACTGTCCATGCCCTTATTGCTCAAGCACATCGCCGTAGTATCCTCAGCAGGTGCCGCAGGTTATGGTGATTTCTGTAACCAGTTAGAGCATAACGACTATGGCCTCTTCTTCCACCATCATCTTTTTCCTGCTGTCATGCAGGGCACCAATGTCGAGGAGAGCGTAATGACCGCTCTGGCAGCCATAGCCGACGAAGCCGACCGTTGGGACTGCGTTGTTATTATCCGAGGCGGAGGAGCAACGGGCGATCTTTCCGACTTCGATTCCTATCCCCTTGCCGCTGCTGTAGCCCAGATGCCCATACCCGTTATTGTCGGTATAGGGCACGAGCGCGACGAGACCGTCCTCGATTTCGTTGCCCACACCCGCGTAAAGACCCCCACTGCAGCCGCTGCCTACCTTATAGATAATGGAGCCCAGCAACTGGCCCGTCTCGATGATATCCAGAATCGCATCATGCAGGATGTCTCCCTGCTGTGCGAGCGTCAGCGGCGACTGATAGAGCAACTTACCGTACGTCTCACCTCAGCCCCTCGCCAGCGCCTCCTCACCGAAGAGCATCACACCCAGATGCTCCAGAACCGTTACATGCAGTCGGCCAGGTTCATGCTCCAGAACGAGAAGCTCAGGTTAGAGAATCTCCAGGCCCGCCACCTCGCTCTCGATCCAGCCCTTCAGCTCAAGCGAGGCTACTCCCTCACTTATTCGGCCGACGGCAAGCTCCTCCGTTCCGCTAAGGATGTGCAACCAGGCGACCAACTACTCACCCGCCTCGCTGACGGCACAGTAAAGTCTGAAGTCAGTTGAACGTTGAAAGTTAGCTTATTAGCTCAGCCCTCAGTCCTCTTCCCTTTCATCATCATCTTCATCATCAGAAGAATAGAGACTGCTTTCGTTGCGCTCTTCTCTCTCATGCTCTTCATGAGCATCTTCGATAGCCATGAAAGCTATAAAATCCGTGAAATCTAACATAGTAAAATGTATTTCTAGTAAACACACACTCAGCACTGCGCTGGAACATTTCCCTGATGCCTGTCCCTTGTCATCTTTTGAACTTCGTGGCGATGTAGAGGCATTCCGTTTTGGTAAGGTTGTAACAGGGAACCTCTCGTGTTCCGCCATTAGGCTGAATGGCGGTTCGGGATGTCAGCTGAAATTTCAGCCCACATATTTTCTCCCACGCCGGTTCCATCTTACTTCAGCCATCATACATCAGCCCTCAGCCATCGGTTTGTTTTATGAGTTAATTATAAGCTTTTCCGTCTTCTCCTTGATCATTTTTATGTTCCTGGAACCACAATGATGCTTCATTTAATATACCGCGAAGTTGGTCCTCTTCAAATTCCACGCCCTTAGACCTTATATATATACTCTCTGTGCAGCCCAGGTAAAGGAGGATTTCAGGAGCAGACATAAAGGCAATGTATATCTTATGATGCTCCTTGAAGTAGGCCAGCGCCTTCTCCCGCTTCTCCTCCGATTCCGGCTTCAGAATCTGGAAGTGAAAGAATGGTGCCTCGGTATGCACCAAATCTTCCATCTCCACCTCACCAAACTTATAATGGTTTATTTTGAATTTCTCTGGCATAGTGATATATTAATCGTGAAGGCTGCGATTGAGCGAGAGCAATGATAAGCTTGCTTAAGCATTGCCGAGTGTGAGCAGGCTCGACCGAAGGTCAACCATGAACCCTAAATGCCATCTTACATCTTCCTTCTTACTTCTTACATCTTACATCCTTAACAACAATCTCATCAGCCGGTAGCCACTTTACGCTGTCCAACTCTTCTTTCGTGAGCCAGCGGGCGGCTTCATGCTCATTCAGGTGGAGTGCTTCTCCAACGAGGGAGCAGAGGAAGCAATGCATGGTAAGATGAAAGGCTGGGTAATCATACTCTACAGTGGTGAGCAGTTCCCCCACATTAATCTCTGCTGACAGCTCCTCGCGAATCTCACGCTTCAGCGCTTCCTCGGGTGTCTCTCCTACCTCCATCTTTCCGCCAGGGAATTCCCACCAATCCTGCCACTCGCCATATCCACGCTGTGTGGCGAATATCTTATCTTCCTTGCGAATTATAGCTGCTACGACTTCTATATGTTTCATCAATGTCATTGTAGTGCTGTAAGGCGGTCTATAGGTAATAATAACGTGTATTTTTTACACGTATTTCCTCAACACATTCTTGATTTTAATACTCATATTGTAAAGCCAAGTAAGGGCCTCCTGCCATTTGGTTCTATCATCCATATCAAATGATTTGTGGATAATAAAACGACACGCCTTCGAAGCCTCTCGCCATTCTAATGTGCAACCAAGATCGCTTTCAAGGTTAGTCGACTGCGCCTTTAGACTTTCAAACAGTCCCTTATTTGAAGGGATATAAATGCCTGCTGTCAATTCATGTTTTTGTCGGCTTGCAGTCATACTGATAAAGTATTCTGACGAGCCCACACTAATGTCATACCAATGTTGCGGATTTGCTTTTCTCAGGGAAAACTCCTTGATAAAAGAACTATGATTGATAGCTTGCGCATTAAACTCCGTCCAAAACTCCAATTGCATCTTAGAGGTGTCTGAGGTGCCCACCCTTACCGTTCCCTCCACAGTATCTGTTTCGGGATTAATCGGTTGGTTACTTTCATATTCTATAATCTCGGCATCATCCAATGTCGTTGCTATATCTCGAAGGATATCTAGCGCCATTTGCGGAGCCACATTGAAGAACTCCCTATTCTGGCGAATACGCAAGTCTGTCAAGCGGTCTATGGTCTTATGCACCAATCTCTCCACCTCATTATACTTTGTCGTTTTCAAGGTGGCAAATATCTCAAATGGAAGAGGAACGGCAGTATTATCCAACTCCTTACTTCTCACGTCAACAGGACGCGAGCTCTTGCCTATCTTCACCCAATCTTCCTTGAAACTTGGGTTTGTCAGTATATAAACGTAACCTGCCTCTTTTGCTGCCATATTGTTTTATTTATGTTTTATTACGATATTATCTAAGTCCTGTTTCAAAAACCATTACCCAGTCAGTCTTATCGCCATATGGATTGGGAGAATTACCTGGTAGGTGTTCGCAAAGCAGTTCTGCCTTCCATTGCTCATAGGCGTCCGCAAGGCTTTGTCTTGTATCAGCTTTATCCAGATAGTTTATAAAAAACTCCCTCTCATACTCCCAAAAGCGAGCAGCCAGAGGTCTTTCCCTATCGTTCAGGTAAGGGTTTTCGCTCTCACCCTTAAACCATCTGAAGTTTGAATAATCTTCTGTAATACCAGAGAAGAATCCATGCTCATTAAAGTCGCTCATAGTTCAAAATACATTTTGGTAAAGTCTATATCAGGTCTTTCTATCTTTCTAAAAATCTCATGAGGATTATATGGGTTGATGTCACCACCTCTATAGAGTTTACAAAGACTCAACGGTTTCATAGTAAATCAATCCCAAAGGGCAACTATATCATCGTCAGTTTTAGTATTCAGACTGTTGCATTCAGGACATTTTGCAACCTTTGTTTCAAGTCTGTAAGTACCTCCACATTGGCATTTACCCAATTCCTCTGTATAGTCACTTGTTGGTTCAACCTGTTTCTCATCACCACATTTATCACAATGATAGATGATAGACATCATACCTACTCCCTCCATTCTCTCCCATGTGTTTCCACAATCCTGACAGATATATTTTCTAATCTCTCCCATAGTTGTATATATTTATTTTAACCGTATTTTTATAAGATATTTTATCTTTGACGTTCTCCTACCATTAAAATGAAATCCGAAAGACACATTATGTTCTCATGGAACTCTGGTAAAAACAAAGATTTATTTTCAAATTCTTTTCCTTCATATACTATTTCATCCACTGTCTCAAGCATTGCAATATCATAATCGACCTTAGAATCTTTATACACTTTCACCAGACAATATGACAATGTATCGGAATCCTCTATGACTTGAAATACTTCAGCATTAATGTATTTTGAATTCTTTTTCAAAAATGCATTATACTCAGGATTTTCCCCGTTTATGAGCTTGGTCGTATCGGACAATATCTCTATTCCTTTAAAGAAGTTCCTATTATTAATTTGTGCAGACGATATTGTCGCAAATGATATGAAGCTAAGTAATAGAATAATCTTTTTCATGATAATTATGTTTATGAGTTAGTAATATTTTAATCTTGAGCCATTATTTATCTGTTCCCATGTCACCTCTTTAGGGCTTTTCTGATTTTATCTTTATATTTATAGATGAGAAAAACGATTGATGGAAGAAGAATGACATAAAACAGGAATTCGGTAAAATCATAATATTCCAAATCCCAAGTGTTATCGCTCCATCTACTATTAGCCTCAAATGGAAAAAAATAATATTTTGCGAAGTCAGAATTGCCTTTATCCAAAACAAAAAAGAAATTCAACAAAACCCAAACTGCGTAAATTTCACACCACATCTTTTGCTTGTCAGAAAGGTTTATTTTGATTGTAGGTATCCCAATAACCTTTTCTTTTTTCTTTGGTTCTTCTGATTTCACATCAAAAGAGGTAGATGATGGTACACTTTCTTCTTGCTTTCCACCACAATAACGACAAAAAATGGAATCATCAGCAATTTCCTTACCACAATATTTACAATACATATTATAACCTCGTTATTTCGTTAGTTATGTAATTTACTATTTTCACGTGTTTCCCTTTAGATTTAGCATAGATCAGAGTCCCTTGATCCTTAACAAATTTAACATTAGGCGTTATGAAATACTATTTAGCGATGTAACAAATGGCAGATACCTACCCTTACCTGTTCTCATCACTTTTTTAATATCGCAGTTCTCTATGTCAACTGGCTTCATGGGATCGTACTCCAATAAAACGAACTCATCTGCATCGTTTCCCATACGAAGCATATATCCACTAGGTATGTTCTGTTTACAGACAAGCCTTGGAGTGCTGAGAAGTTTGTAGGGCGTCGCCTTCTTATTATTCCAATAATGGAACATGATGTAGCCGATATTACTGATGTTGACACTATCCAAAGCACCATCTTTAATACCAATTGCCAACTTACCTGTTGGCTCAGTCTTCTTACGCGGAGCCTCCCCAATGGCATACATCAGAACATCATCCTTGCTCTCAACAGAATCATCCTCCAGGAATGGAAGCCATTCAATGATAGGCTCTTTGCAGGAGAAGATGTCTGTCTGTGTGTCCTCCGCCTTGACGATATCAGGAATTTTCCTTTTGTAAGTAGCAAACGTCTTGATGTCCTCAATCTCTTCGCGACGAGCCTTGCTGATTTTGGCAAACGTCTCGTCTTGTTCTATTCCAAGGAACCTGCGACCTAATAGGCTTGCTGCGATGCCAGTAGTGCTGCTGCCGGCAAAGGGGTCGAGAATCCATGCCCCTGCTTGCGTAGATGCCAGAATAATACGACTTAGCAATCCCAGAGGCTTTTGCGTGGGGTGCTTGGTACACGTTTTTTCCCAGGGTGCAATTGCTGGCAAACGCCACACATCTGTCATCTGTGTGTCGCCGTTGATATGCTTCATCAACTCATAATTATAATAATGTGGCACCTTCTCACTTTTTCGAGCCCAGATGATGAACTCTGTAGAGTAAGTGAAATATCGGCATGAAATATTGGGTGGTGGATTCGTTTTGGCCCACGTTATCACATTTAGAATTTTATAGCCCAACTGTGTAAGACAATTTGCGACGGAGAAAATGTTATGATATGTGCCACTAATCCAGATGGTGCCATTATCCTTCAACTTTTCTCTGCACAGAGATAACCATTTCAGATTAAAGGCATTAATCTCCTCCTGAGACATACTTTTATCCCAATCACCTTTATCCACACAAACCACCTTTCCACTTTGCACACTGATACCACCACTTGATAGAAAGTATGGAGGGTCAGCAAATATCATGTCGAACTTGAAATTGAACTGTGGCAGCAGTTCAAAGGTATCGCCATGAAGCAGAATGAAATCACGAGGAGGCGAACAGTAGTATGCTGCTTTCGACTTGTCGTACAGTTCTTCTTTAGAACCATACGAATCAATTGGGTCTTTTTTCTTTTTAGCCATAATAGCAGTTTTGTGTCTGCTACTTGGCTATTCTTTCCTTAGGGCAAGAAATGCGGGCAATGATTTGCTCGCATTGAGGCCCTAGGAAAGCCCAGTATAGGACAAATCACGCCCGCATCGTTTGCGGCCGTTCCCTGATTTGCTTACCTTATACTATTCTTCTTTGAAATTTCCTAGGTTTCAATGCGAATATAGCAAATAGCAAACGTGTTATACTATAAATCTTTTTTTTGTTTCTTTACGTCATTTTCTTTGAATTAAGTTCTTGCTTACCTAAAGCGAATGCTAAAGGATAAAATTCATATTTTGTCTCTGTAACTCTTGCTCATATTGCTTGTCTAATGACTCGTAGCTAAGGAAGGCTACGCGCTTGTTCTCACGAAGGGCATTAAATGCTTCATAGTTCATCTTGCTGCTGAATTCTAAATAGCGTTTTTCATCAGCTACAATTACCATACGAGCAGAAAAGTCCCTGAGATCGTTGAATTTCAACAATGAATTCTGGATGTCGGTAGAGTGTTCTATCTCGTAGAAAGAATGTGGCATCTTATGTTCGTTGAACCAGATAACATCAATCGTAGAGCTCCTATCTACCAGGTCTGCATACGAATACTGAGGTATACTCTGTAACGTACGGATTTCTCCTAAAGGAGTCTTGATAAAGCACTTGTTCTTGTCCTGATTGGGCACAAAGGTATCAAGATGGCGCATCTTGCCTATTTCCAGCAGTAAACCTTGATAGTAAGAATGGTTAAATGTCTTGATTTCTTCGCTGTCTTTATTTTTCTCGTTTTGCACCATAATACCATCGTTCTCTAACTGATTGCGATGGCTCTCCAAAGCATAGAGACCTGGTTTTATCTTATAGATGCCTTTCGTCAACTGAACGACGCGGCGGATGCTGGCAAAGGGAGTTTTCGTATTCCACGCACAATCTTCTATTTCAAAGATGTGCTGATTTATCTGGTTGAGAGTTGCAATGCCTCCCAACTTATCAATAGTCTCTATTACCGCTTGCGCCTGTGTCATTATTATGAGTTTACTTTCAGTTTAAGCAAATCGAAATACATAAGACGGGTATTCAGCGGCAGGCGACCCACACCGATACCCATGTATTTGGCCTCCAGACGTTCGTCAGCAATAAGATAACGGAAGCCGTTCTTCTCGTAGTAATGGAGCGTATCTGGACGATTCAACGCATCGACAATAAGAAAACGACATCCCGTGCGGTTATTGGTGCGGAAGAGCACTTTTATAAAGTCCATGATGGCCGTTCCGTAGCCATGACCAGCAAAATCCTTGTTCGTACCTAAACGACCGATGAGTACGGCAGGAAAACGCTTCAACGTCTTGTCGCGCAAATCTGTGTCATCAAGAAATTGCTCCTTGTCTTCATCGGCTATTCGATTGGTCAAACGGATGCTGTCGTTGGAGAGTGAAAATGCGGTGACAATGGTATCAGGCTGGTTTTTGAGACAGAATAAGTAAGTCTTGCCAAGCAGCTTGCGCTGATTGACAAGGCAATCCTTGGCAAAGAATTCATCAAGGTCACCTTCGCCACAACTGAAGGGCTTGCAGTCGGCAAGCTTTTCTTCTGTGAGACGCACAAGGTCACATTCGCTTAGAAGTTGCTCTACAGTCATAGGGCTGTGCATGTCTTCAGAAAGTCGGCGACCACCTGTGCCTCATGGCGATAGTCCTCTGTGCCGGGATTTTGCTCCGTGAGCGTAGCCTCACTTTCAAATGTTTTTGCCGTCTCGCCATAGAGTGTCGGGATAGCTCTTATTGCTGTTGCCATAGTCTTAACTCGTATTAATGTTCTATTTCACGTTGCAAATGTACAAATAATTATTTAAATACGGTGTGTTTATGCAAATAATTGCGAAAAATCAGAGTTCACATCGTTAATGACAGCATGTTGGATATTAGGATAGCGTTGCAACATATAGAAGAGCATCGCGCCACCACCCACAAAGGGTTCAATGTAAGTCACATCATCCCAATTACTAAAGTCAGCTGGGAGTTGTGCGTCCAACTGTTCAATGAGTTGGCCCTTACCACCAACCCATTTTAAGAAGGGTTTTGCCATTTTTGATGCTGTCTTGATATCTTTCATTTCAAGTGTCTCTTATTTTGTTTTACAAAGGTATGAAAAATTGGAAAAAGTGGTGCAAAAATTGAAGAAAAATTTGCTCTCAGACCCGAAAAAATTGGGGTTGTATGCCTTAAAACTACAACTAAAGAATTAAAAGGGTTGAAAAGACACACAAAGAGACTCAGAACTCAGTTACTCAGTTACTCAGTTTTGATTTGAGAAATGAAATTATGTTTACTATTATATTATATTATATTATATATATATAATATAATATAATAGTAAGTTGAATAACCACTAAAAACGGAAACTGAGTTTCTGAGTTCTGAGTCACTGAGTCACATTACAAGAAAAAGTCCGTAAATATACCTCAAAAAAAATTAGAAAATAATTGCGGAAATATTCGGACATTCTAAAAAAATGTTATACCTTTGCGGTGTCAAAAGAAAGGGATGAAAAATTACTCCCACACGAGGCGGTAAAAAATCCCACGTGCACTAAAGAGTTTTGCCTCACGTAGCAGTAAAAATCCCAATCGAATGACACCGAGAAATAACATTACAAATTAAACAACCTAAATTAACCAACTAAAATTAACCAACCTAATTAACACAATTATTAACCGTTAAATCTAAAAAACTATGTTGAAAGTAAAAGCAAACGAGAAACTACAGAAGATTGGCACCTTTGCCGGTACTTACCGCTACATCATGGCGCCTGAGTTGTACACCACCCTTAACCAGGAGAAGGTTATCAAGGAGGCTGCTCTCCGCAGCAGCATCAGCAAGGGTGTAATGCAGGCCGCATGGGATGCTGCAGGCGAGGTAATCAAGGCATGGGCCACCGAAGGTCACAGCGTGGCAATCCCCGGACTGGGCAGCATGCGATTCGGTCTTCGCGCCAAGAGTGTTGCCAACGTGAACGAGGTGAAGGCTGGCCTTATCTGTTTATTCACATATTCTTGCTTATAACAATTTTTCATCTCAAAAAGGAGTGACTTTCTCAGTTTTATTTGTACCTTTGCGGGGCCGATGTTTTTCGGGATTATGAAGACATCTAACATTGAGCATTGAACATTGAACATTAAACTTCGTTTGAGCCTGCTTTCGCTCGGGATAATTGATGCGAGCATCATTCTCCTCTCGCTTAATCGCAGCCTTGAGCATTGAACATTGAGCATTGAACAATTAATCGTGAAACCTGGAACCTGAAACTCTATTAAACTCAAAGATTATGGAAGAAAAGGGATTAACATACAAGGCTGCTATGGAGCGGCTGGAAACACTGACCAAGGAAATGGAGAACGGTGATATTGCTATCGACCAGTTAGCTACAAAGCTGAAAGAGGCGCAGCAGTTGCTGCAGTTCTGTAAGGATAAGCTTACGAAGGCTGACGAGGAGGTCAGGAAACTGTTAGCAGAGTAGGGTGTGGGGAACAATTTTTTACCGGATGATAATTTTGTGCAACAAAAAGTACGTCCGTTAGGAAGTTTTTCTGTAATTTTGCAACTTGGAAACTTTTTTTAAGGTAAGTAAAGATGAAAGAAATTGACTGGAGTAACCTGTCGTTCGGTTACATGAAGACTGATTATAATGTACGTTGCTATTATCGCAATGGTGCATGGGGCGAGATAGAAACCTGCAGCGAGGAGACCATTCCCCTGCACATGGCTGCTACCTGTTTGCATTATGGGCAGGAGGCTTTCGAGGGCCTGAAGGCTTACCGTTGTCCCGACGGTAAGGTACGCGTGTTCCGTGCCGATGAGAATGCAGCCCGTCTGCAGAGCACTTGCCGCGGCATCCTGATGCCTGAACTCCCCACAGAGAAGTTTATAGAGATGGTGGAAAAGGTGGTACGCCTGAACGAGCGTTTCATCCCTCCATACGAGAGCGGCGCTACCTTATATATCCGTCCGCTGCTGATAGGAACCAGCGCCCAGGTGGGTGTGCATCCTGCCCAGGAGTATCTGTTCCTTATCTTTGTTACACCCGTGGGTCCTTACTTCAAGGGCGGTTTCGCTACCAACCCTTACGTGATTATCCGCGAATATGACCGTAGCGCTCCACTTGGTACGGGTATCTACAAGGTGGGCGGTAACTATGCTGCCAGCCTGAGGGCTAACAAGATGGCACATGATCTGGGTTACAGCTGCGAGTTCTATCTGGATGCCAAGGAGAAGAAGTATATCGACGAGTGCGGTGCTGCCAATTTCTTCGGTATCAAGGACAACACCTATGTTACGCCCAAGAGTACCAGTATCCTGCCCAGCATCACCAACAAGAGTCTGATGCAGCTGGCTATGGATTTGGGGCTGAAGGTGGAACGCCGCCAGATTCCCGAAGAGGAGCTGGCTACCTTCGAGGAGGCCGGTGCCTGCGGAACGGCTGCTGTTATCAGTCCTATCGAGCGTATCGATGACTTGGAGAACAAGAAGAGCTACATCATTAGCAAGAACGGTGAGCCGGGTCCCATCAGTACCAAGCTTTACAACAAACTGCGTAACATCCAGTATGGCATAGAGCCGGATGTGCACGGTTGGACGAGAGTAGTGATTGAATAATATAAAAAAAGAAAAGAGTAAGGTTGGTTGCCTTACTCTTTTTTCTTCTGCCATACTCTTACGTAATCTACTTCCATGGTGACGGGCAGTGCGGACTCATCTACTCCCTTATAACCGCCCCAGTCGCCTCCCCATGCTATGTTCAGGATAGGGTAGAAGGCTTTGCTGAAGGGCCATGTGCTGTTATTGTTCTGCCTGTCGTTCTCGAAGTAGAGCTGCTCTTTTCCATCGACATAGGTTCGGATATAGTCAGCTGTCCATTCCAGGGCATATACGTGGAATCCGTCTTCGGCTCCTTCGCAGAACATCTCGTGCGTCTTCTGCGTTTTGTTGGGGTGGTTATATGCCTGGCAATGGATGCTGCTGGAAACCCTGTTGGCATCTACGCCGACTTCTTCCATGATATCTATCTCGCCACAAGAGGGCCATCTTCCTCTCTCAACAGGCATCATCCACCAGGCAGGCCATGTGCCCTTTCCCTTGGGCAGCTTTATGCTGGCCTCGATATATCCGTACTTGAAGCCTGTGTTCCTGTTGCCATACATGCGTCCGCTGTATATCTTGTCGTCCTCCCTGAAGCAATGAATCTTAAGGGTTCCGTTGTTGCATTCTGCTACCTTGCTGCCTTTAGGCGACTGACCTGCCACGTAGGTCTGCAACTCGTGGTTCACCCAACCGGCCCTGGCCTCCTGAAAAGTCCATTTGGCTTCGTCGATAACAGAGGTATTGAACTCGTCGGACCATACCAACCTGTACCCTTTTAACGGGCTTTTTATCTTTCGGGGGTGGCTGGTATCTACTTGGGCGTGAACACTCGGGAACTGCACGCTGAACAGGAACGAGCAGAGGATGAAGGGTAAAAGGACTGAATGTTTCATAAAGGTTATTTCTTAATGCCGACAATCGTGGTGGGAGGTTGTTCCTGATTGCGCTTGTCTGTCTGCGTAACCACTCTGGCAGCCAGTTGCAGGAAGGATTGCCCGGTAATGGTTGAGGGGTCGAGAGCTGCGGGCATACCATTGTCTCCTGCCTCGCAGATGTCCTGCACGATGGGTATTTGTCCCAATAGGGGGAGGTTCATCTTCTCGGCCAGTTCCTTGACACCTTCCTTGCCGAAAAGGAAATATTTCTCTTCGGGATGCTGGGCGGGTGTGAACCAAGCCATGTTCTCTACCAGACCCAGGACGGGTACGTTGACCTTCTCGTTCTGGTACATGTTGATACCCTTGCGCACATCGGCCAGCGCTACCTGCTGTGGGGTGCTGACTATGACAGCCCCTGTGATGGGGAGCGTCTGAACAAGAGTCAGGTGTATATCGCTGGTTCCGGGAGGGGTGTCGAGGATGAAGTAATCGAGGTCGCCCCAACAGGCATCGCCTATGAGCTGCTTCAGTGCATTGCAAGCCATTCCGCCTCGCCAAAGGGTTGGCTGGTCGGGGTCGACAAAGAACCCGATGCTGAGCACCTTGACTCCGTATTTCTCGATGGGGACAATAAGGTCCCTGCCTTCGATATTCTGACTATAAGGACGGGCCTCCTCGAGTTGGAACATCTTGGGAGCACTGGGACCGGATATGTCGCAGTCCAACAGGCCTACATTGTGACCCAGACGAGCCAGGGCAACAGCCAGATTGGTGGCTACGGTGCTCTTGCCCACACCTCCCTTGCCGCTGCTTACGGCAATGATGTTCTTGACACCAGGCAGAAGGTCGGGCAGATCGGGACGGGGAGCCTGCAAGCTCTTGGTCTTGATCTCTACCTCGGCATCTTTGCAGGCGTAAGCATGGATAGCAGCCTCACAAGCCTTGACAACCGACTTCATAAAGGGGTCGGTGGGCTTGTCGAAGATAAGGCTGAAACTGACGTGGAGGCCGGCAATGCGCATATCGTCCTCTACCATATTCATCTCTACCACATTCTTGCCCGTACCAGGATAGCGGACCGTGGCGAGTGCATCTAATATAAGTTTAGGATATAATTCCATCTTTGTTCAGTTGATAGTTGATAGTTGACAGTTGATAGTTGAAAATTATTGAGCATTATCATATTCTTCACTCTTCATTCTTCACTTAAAGGGGGGCTTATTTACTTACCTCCAGGCTGGAACGTTTCTCGCGACTGTAGCTGCGGTATTCGTCCAAGGGAATTTCTACATCGGGCTCCACCAGTTCGCCATTTGCGGGAAGGCGGAAACGAAGGTATTTGATATCGATACCGCGTGCTCGCCACATACTCTCGTAGTAGGTCTGGAAAGAACGAGCCTCTTTGGTATCGTCTCCCTCCTCCTGATACAAACTTCTGGTACAAACTTCCATGAACAGGTTATTGGCCTTGAGCATTTCCTCGGTATAGGTAAAGAGGAAGTTGGAGTCGGTCTTCAGGTGTATGATTCCCCCGTCTTGCATAAACTGACGGTAGCGCTGCAGGAAATAAGTGCTGGAGAGACGCTTGGTGGCTTTCTTCATCTGGGGGTCGGAGAAGGTGAGCCATATCTCGCTGACCTCGCCAGCGGCAAAGAACTTGTGGATGAACTCGATGTTGGTGCGCAGGAACCCTACGTTCTTCATGCCGGAGAGAAGCGCTTCTTTGGCTCCCGTCCACATGCGGGCTCCCTTGATGTCCACACCGATGAAATTCTTGTCGGGGTACAGTTTTCCCAGTCCAACGGTATATTCGCCCCTGCCGCAGCCCAATTCCAGTACAATGGGGTTGCTGTTATGAAAGAACAGTTCCCCCCATCGGCCTTTCTTCGGGAACTCGTCCTGCATGACAGCTGCCGTGGGGCATTCCACGACCAGCGGGTTTGCCGCCATCTCGGCAAACTTAGCCAACTTACCTTTTCCCATGTTATTTCTCGAACGAGAACGAAGAGGTTCCTATGTTATGACCGTCGGCAAAGATATCTATGCGGTAGGTTCCTGCACTCAGGGCCTCTGCAACATCCCAGTAAACTGTTACGCTCTGCTCCTCGCCTGTATATTCGATATCCTTGCGAATACTGTATTCCAGATTTCTGTTCTCGTATTGGAAGGTTCCGCCCTTAGTGAGTACATCGCCGGTAGGGGTGTTAATACGAACATAGATACTTCTTATACCTGTAGAGGTAGTAACATTTCGTGCTATCTTGAAACCGATGACAAATTTCTTGACGTCCTTAATCTTCTTGGCAGCCTTTCCCTTCTTGTTGCGACCCTCGGCATAGATACCTGTGGCATCCAGCTGACTGGCAATTTCGACCTTAGAGGAAAGAGACTCATTCTGTGTACTCAGGTTGCTGATGTGCTGCTGTGCCTGCAGGTTCTGGGTCTTCAGGTTAGAGTTTTCCTGTGTCAGCTCCTCGTTCAGTCGGTTCAGGGAGTCTATCTGGTGAACAAAGTCCTGGAGGACCTTCCTGAGGGTAGCCAGTTCCTTCTTCAGTCGCATAATCTCTGCTGCATCGTTGCTCTTAACGCGTCTAAGTTCTTCGAGCAGTTCTTCTGTACGCTGCTGTTCCTTCTCGAGTTGAGCCACGAGAGAGTCGTTATTAATCTGCATCTTCATCTCGTTGTACTGCATGGCAAACTGCTCGTATTCGTTTTCCATCTCGCGTTTGTCCATCTCGGCCAGTTCCAGCATCTGTGCACTCTCTTTCTGCTGTTTCTGCATAGTGTAAACCAGGTAGCCGATGATACCTGCTACAATGATTGCAGCCACTACAAGGCTTGCTGTAAGTTTCTTGTTCATATCTTAAATAATATATTATAATGTATAAGTTTTAACTATCTTCTTTAAGGGTAAGGAACTGCGTACAGTATTCCAGCACAGCCTGACGGTGTGTAATGAAGATGATGGTCTTCTTCCCGTCGGACCATTGGTGTAGTCTGTGCAGTAGCTCCTGTTCTGTTTCGCGGTCTAAGGCACTGGTGGCCTCGTCAAGCAGAAGAATGCTTCCGTCGCGCAGGAGGGCGCGTGCGATACTAATGCGCTGAGCCTGTCCCTCGCTGAGTCCTGCCCCCAGTTCTCCACATGCGGAATCCAGTCCCCGTTCTATGGCAAATTCGGAACAGGCGGTACACAAGGCATCCAGCATTTGTTCTTCTGTGGCATCGGGGTTACCAAGTAGCAGGTTATCCCGAATGGTACCGCTGAAGATGGTATTACCCTGAGGTACATATACCAGGTTGCAGCGTGTTTGCGGACTTACGGCATAAATGTTTCCTTCGGCATCATAGATATCAATGCTGCCGCTTTGAGGCTTCATCAGGGCAAGGATAAGGCGGATGAGCGTTGTCTTTCCTGCTCCTGTCTCTCCCATGATGGCGGTGATACTGCCGATAGGAAAGTCGTATTGTAAATGATTGATTACCGTCCGATGTTCGTCGTATGCGTAAGACACATTGTTTATCCGGATCCCCCCTTCTTTTAGTCGGAGGGGTTCTCCAACGGATTCCATGGGTGTCTCTTGCAGCTCCATCAGTCTGTCGCAAGCTGTTATGCTATTAACGAGGATGGGGATATAGCGTGTCATTTCGCGGAAGGGCCCCTGTATCTGTCCGACCAGTTGGATAAAGGCTATCATCATACCGTAGGTTATCTCGCCTTCGTGCAATCGGTTGACTCCCCAAAGGAACGTGACAAGGTATCCGCCACCGAATCCGGCACTCAGCATGGTTGCGGAGAAACTGCTGAAGAGGGTGCGCTGGCGTATTTGCTTGCGTAACAAAGACTGACTGATACCTAAGCGCTCTACCATAGTCTGACAGCGTTCCAAAGTCTTGAGGATGAGACGATGCTGAATGCTTTCCTGGAGAATGCTCTGAATCTTACTGTCTGTATTCCTGATTTCGCGAGTCAGGGCCCTCATCTTTCTGATGTATAGCTTGCTCAACAGAATAAAGACGGGAGCAATGAAAACCAACAGATAAGCCAGTGTCTGGTCCATACTGTGCAGGAAAATAAACGCCCCTACGAAACGGACGGTGAGGCCCAGTATGGAAGGAATGGTTTCTGTGATGACATTGGTAATATCCTTTACGTCGTGTTCCAGTCGGTTCAGCACATCTCCGCTATGGTGCTTCTCGATGCCAGTCCATTGGCTTTGCATAAGATGGTCGAAGAGGCGAAGCTGAAGCATATTCTGACTGCGAACGCCCAGGATGGCGGCTACCCATTTGCGTATGAATCCCATAAGTATTTGCGACAGCATAATACCTATGAGCAAGGCTGCAGCTAACCTGAGGGAACTTTGGCTACGCCCTGTGGCAATATCGATAGACAGTTTTGTCGCAGCGATGAAAGCAAAGTCCAGTCCTACATGTATAATGCCCAGAACGGCATTGATGCAGGACTGTAACCGCAATCCGCGTGAGGTGTTCCAGAACCATCTTATGATATTGGTGCTCATGGCAGGAGATTGTTAGATTCGTACATCGGTTCCCCACATCATCTTCTCGCGTAGGGTCCGGAAATAAGAGCCGTTGCTGCGCTTAAGAACTTTTATCAGATAAGGAGCCTTGCGGATAGAGAGTCTGACTCCCTCCTGACATTTTTCGCTTCGGCCGTCAACAGCCACCAGAAAATAATGGTTCCTGCTTTCTACCGTCAGGGAAATCTCCTTGTCGTCCGAGAGGGTAAAAGGTCGTATATTCAGACTATGCGGGGCCACAGGAACCAGTCCGATGATTTTACTTTCGGGATGCATGACAGGGCCACCGACACTTAAGGCGTAGCCTGTACTTCCTGTGGGAGTGTTGATAATCAAGCCGTCGGCCTGGTAGGTTGTAAGATATTCGCCATTGATGTCAACGCGGATGCTGATCATCGAAGAGTTGTCGCGTTTCAAGACAGCCACTTCGTTCAGCGCAAAGGGATAGTCGGCAGGCTCGCCCTGAGAATAGGAGAGCTGCAAGACACTACGCTCTTCCGTGCGTAAGCCATTGGCATAAATCTGTTCGATGGCATAAGGGATATCCTCGGGAGAGAAATCGGCAAGGAAACCCAGTCGCCCCGTGTTGATACCAAGGATGGGGATTCCCTTATCTCCTACACGCCTGGCCACTTCCAGGAATGTTCCATCACCGCCCATGCTGATAGCCACATCTGCCTGAAAATCATTGTTGTCTATGAGTTGAGAACGGGGAACGGAGATTTGTAAATCTTGTGTGAGGAATTCGTAGAAAGGGGCATCTATAAATATGATAGCCTTATGCATCTCCAGTTCCGTGAGTAATTTCTGTACGGAATTAGCTTTCTTGTGCTGATAGATATTGCCAAAGAGAGCAAATCTCAGGGTTTTCTCCATTTTTCTTCCTTTTTGTCTGGCAAAGATAAGAAAAATTCCTAACTTTGCACAAAAAGATAACCCAATAATATAAAGTAAGGAATGATTTACGTATTTTTAGCTACAGGATTCGAGGATATTGAGGCTTTAGCCCCCGTGGATATTATGCGCAGAGCAGGTCTGCCGGTAGAAACCGTTTCTGTTACAGGGGCAGAGATAGTGGAGAGTGCCCATGCAGTAGGCATCAAGGCCGACAGACTACTTGCTGATATAGATTTCGGCAAGGCGGATATGATTGTTTTACCCGGCGGACTGCCTGGCAGTACCAATCTGGACGCCTGCACGCCTCTTACTAAGGCCATTGCCGCTCATTTTGCTGCTGGCAAGCCCATTGCTGCCATCTGTGCAGCTCCTCTGGTATTTGGCCATTTAGGTATCCTGAAAGGCAAAAAGGCTACTTGTTATCCAGGCGTGGAAGGTGAATTGGCAGGCGCCACCTATACAGCTGCCATTGTAGAGCAGGACGGTAATATCATTACAGGAAAAGGACCTGCAGCAGCCTTCGAGTTTGGTTACACCATCGTAGATTACTTCAAGGGTGCCGGGGCAAGCAATGCGTTGCGTCAGGGAATGATATATCAAGAACTGGTTGGCTGAAATGGTACGCTACGCCATCCTCGTGGCTGGAGGAAAAGGCCTCCGTATGGGAGGCGATATCCCCAAGCAGTTTCTGCCTATTGGCGGAAAACCTGTGCTGATGCGTACCATCGAGGTTTTTCGGGAGGCTTATCCTGATATCAACGTCATCCTGGTTCTGCCCACATCGCAGCAGGCGTATTGGCAGCAGCTTTGCAAAGAATATACCTTTAGTATTCCTTTGCAAATCGCTGATGGTGGGGAAACACGTTTCCATTCCGTAAGCAATGGGCTGAAATTGGTTCCTGACGTTGTGGAGGGGGTGGTCGGCGTTCACGATGGCGTAAGACCCTTTGTATCTACGGAAACCATCAGACGATGCTATGACGAGGCTGTGGGGCACGGGGCTGTGGTACCCGTTGTCTCTGTTGTCGAGACGGTGCGCCAACTTCGTGGGGACGGAACAAGCTTTACTGTTCCGCGCGATGAGTATAAACTGGTGCAGACACCACAAACGTTCCGTATATCATTGCTCAAGGCGGCTTATCAACAGCCTTTCGTCCCCTCTTTTACTGACGATGCCTCGGTGGTGGAGGCCTTGGGGAAACCTGTGTACCTTGTGGAGGGCAATCGCGAGAACATAAAGATTACAACACCAGCAGATATTCGCTTTGTAAACGGACTGCTCTGAGAAATGCAAGATCTAAGAAAGCTGGAACTAACCTACTTGCCTGGTATAGGACCTGCCAGGGCTAAGATGCTGAGTCAGGAGTTGAATGTTAACTTTTGGCATGACCTTCTTTATTATTTTCCCTATAAGCATATCGACCGCAGCAGGTTATACAAGATAAACGAGCTATCTGCGGATATGCCTTTTGTACAGGTAAAAGGACAGATTCTGAGTTTCGAGGAAGCTGGCGTGGGTCGAAAAAAACATCTGATTGCCCACTTTACAGATGGTTCTATGCTGATGGATCTGGTATGGTTTAACGGCATAAGTTACATCAAGAAAGCCTATAAACTACATACGGACTATATTGTTTTCGGTCGGCCCAACATTTTCAACGGACGAATCAATATTACTCATCCTGATATAGATCCGGCAAATACACTGGTGCTCAGCAAAATGAGCATGCAGCCCTATTATAGTACAACGGAAAAAATGAAAAAGGCGGGCCTTAATTCCCGCTCGTTGGAACATTTTACCAGTACGCTGTTTTCTAAGCTTCGGGAGCCGTTCCCTGAAACACTCCCAATGTATCTGATAGAGAGGCTGCACCTGATGTCTCTGGACAAAGCATTGCGTCTTGCTCATTATCCTTCTACGGCAATGGAGCTTTCGCATGCCAATATGCGTCTGAAATTCGAGGAGCTCTTTTATATTCAGCTTTCTATCCTACGGTATTCACGCGAGCGACAGGCGAAACGGAATGGGTATCGTTTCGAGAAAGTAGGGGATGCATTTAATAATTTTTATTATCATCATTTGCCTTTTCAGCTGACGAATGCCCAAAAGCGTGTAATAAAAGAGATGCGTGTGGATATGAATAGCGGTCGTCAGATGAACCGTCTGCTTCAGGGCGATGTGGGGAGCGGTAAGACGCTGGTAGCACTGATGACTATGCTGTTGGCCCTGGACAATGGCTTCCAGTCTTGTATCATGGCACCGACGGAAATTCTTGCTGAGCAACATCTCGAGACTTTTCGCTCTTTTCTGGGTGATATGCCTGTTCGGGTAGAGTTGCTTACGGGAACCATAAAAGGAAAACGCAGACAGTCTATTTTGGATGGTCTCAAAGACGGCACGGTGAATATTCTGGTGGGAACTCATGCTATCATAGAGGATAATGTAGAGTTCCAGAGATTAGGATTCGCTGTTATTGACGAGCAGCATCGTTTTGGCGTAGCCCAGCGTGCGCGATTGTGGAAGAAAAGTCTGGTGCCGCCTCATGTGCTGGTGATGACAGCAACGCCCATTCCCCGAACGTTGGCAATGACACTATATGGCGATTTGGATGTTTCTGTGATAGATGAACTGCCTCCTGGCCGGAAGCCCATTAAAACAATCCATGCCTATGACAATAAGCCTGAGATTCTGTACAGTGGAATACAGCAGGAGATAGAGGCCGGACATCAGGTGTACTTTGTCTTTCCGTTGGTGAAGGAGAGTGAGAAACTGGCATTGAAGAATGTTGAAGAAGAGTTTGTGCACCTGCAACAGGTGTTTCCCAATTATCGGCTTAGCATGGTACATGGACAGATGAAACCTGCCGACAAGGATGCTGAAATGCAAAAGTTCGTGAGCGGAGAGACACAGATTCTTGTGGCAACTACAGTAATAGAGGTTGGCGTAAATGTGCCTAATGCCTCTGTGATGGTTATCCAGAATGCAGAACGTTTCGGTCTGTCCCAGCTTCATCAGCTCAGAGGAAGGGTAGGCCGTGGTGCCGAGCAGTCCTATTGTATCCTGGTGACTGGATACGAATTGGCAAAAGATACCAGAAGACGTATACAGATTATGACGGAAACAAACGATGGATTTGAAATTGCGGAGGAAGATCTGAAGCTCCGCGGTCCTGGTGATCTGGAAGGTACGCAGCAGAGTGGTGTCGCTTTTGACTTGAAGTTGGCAAATTTAGCCCGTGACGGACAATTGGTGCAACTGGCTCGTGATACGGCTGCCAGTGTGCTTGATGACGATCCCCAGCAGAACTTGCCAAAAAACCAAATTCTTTGGAATCGGCTGAAAGAATTGAATCAAAAAGACGAGGATTGGAGTCGGATATCGTAAAAAGAGTTAAAAGGTTTTGCTGTTTCGGTTTTTCTTTGTACCTTTGCAGCTGAAAAGTGGAAAAATGTCCATTTTAAAATAGGAATTAAAAAGAAACCTCATGCTGGAAAGAACTCTGGTTTTGTTAAAGCCAAGCACGATACAGAGAGCTCTGATTGGAGAAATTATCAATCGTTTTGAGAAAAAGGGTCTTCGGATTGCCGGAATGAAAATGATGCAGTTGGATGATGCTATTTTAGAGGAGCATTATTCTCATTTGGTTAAGAAACCGTTTTTTCCTTCTTTGAAAGCATCTATGATGAAGACTCCTGTCATTGCCATGTGTCTTGAAGGTGTTGATGCAATTGCAGTAGTTCGTTATATTACAGGTTACACCAATGGCCGTAAGGCAGATGCCGGAACCATTCGTGGTGACTATTGTATGAGTAACCAGCAGAATATTGTTCACGCTTCCGACTCACCCGAAGCTGCTGCTGTTGAGTTGAACCGTTTCTTCAAGCCCGAAGAAATCTATGATTTGGGCAACTTGAATATGGATCGCTTGTATGCAGTAGATGAAGCAAACTAATGCAAAAAATGAAAACAATGATAGTGAAGAAGTTCATTTTTATGATGTTTATGGCTTGTGCAGCCACTCCTGGTGTTGCACAGGACAAACTGGCAAGTATGGCTCCCGTAGATAAGAAGATGCGTACAATTGATAGTCTTTCTATTGTTCGTTTGCTTCAGCACGAAGAGGCTGAGCAGACACCTGCATCTGCTTTGTATCCTGAGTGGAATAATGTCTATACAACTCATTATGGTGTAGAGCTTCCAGACGAATACAAGATTGATTTGCGTGGTTTTCATATGCCTGCAGACAGCCGTTTGGTGACCAGTCACTACGGTTATCGCAGGACTTTCCACCGCAACCATTATGGTACAGACATCAAGGTTTATGTAGGTGACACTATCCGTGCTGCTTTCAGTGGCAAGATTCGTGTTGTTGATTATGAGGGTAAGGGATATGGCCGTTATGTAATCATCCGTCACTCCAACGGTCTGGAGACATTGTATGGTCATATGAGCAAACAGTTGGTTAAAGAAGACCAGATGGTCAAGGCTGGTGAGCCTATAGGCTTGGGTGGTAATACGGGTCGTTCTAAGGGTTCTCATCTGCATTTCGAAACGCGTTTCTTGGGACAGTTTATTAATCCCGAGAAGATGTTTAACTTTGAGATGCAGGATGTAAAGGCGGACTATTACGTTTACCGTTCTAACGGCAGGGGAACTCTTATGAATGCAACAGGTGTTTTGGATGCCACAGAGAACGAGGAAAATGCTGTTTTGGATAAAGAGGAAGAGAGCAGAGAATTCCAGCAGCAGAAAATTGCTGCCCAGAAAGCGAAGTCACGTGCCTCTATTCATAGGGTAAAGCAGGGTGAAACTCTTTCTGTCATCGCTAAGAAGTATAACACGACAGTTAAGGAGTTGTGCCGCTTGAATGGTATCACCGAGAGATCTACCCTTCGTATAGGTCAGATTCTGAAGCATAGTTAATAAGACACTTTCTTACAAAAAGATACGGACGCCCAGGGATTTCTTCCTGTGGCGTCTTCTTTTTGAACGTACTCTCGTTCGGGAATAAAAATAAAACCTCGTTTTATTTTGTATTCCGCTCACTTATTCGTACCTTTGCACAACAATATATAATGTATATGGAAACTAAGGAACAGTTTGAGCAGGTAATGGCGGAATGTCGTGAACTTTTTGCCAAAAAGTTGCATGATTATGGAGCTGCATGGCGTATCATGCGCCCTACCTCGCTCACAGACCAGATATACATAAAGGCTAATAGAATTCGTAGCATAGAAACAACGGGTGTTAACCTGGTTGGTGAGGGCATCGCTTCTGAGTTCATCGGTATTGTCAATTATGCTATTATCGGTCTCATTCAGCTGGAGTTGGGCTATTCTGAGACGCCTGATGATATGTCTGAGCAGGAGGCACTTGCTGCTTACGACAAACATGCTCAGAAAACGCTGGCACTGATGCTCCGCAAGAATCATGATTATGATGAGGCTTGGCGTGGTATGCGTATAAGCAGTTATACCGACCTCATTCTAATGAAAATATTCCGTACAAAGCAGATAGAGTCTCTAGGGGGAGACACGTTGGTGTCAGAGGGCATCGACGCAAACTATATGGATATGATGAATTATGCTGTTTTCGGCTTGATAAAACTGATGTTTGGTGAAGAGGAAAATCAGAAATAAGATAGTCTGGGCAGTTGTAAATGTATCGCGCCTACTCCTGTCTGTAACTTTCATATTATCTGGGACGGTTAAGTTGATTGACCCGAAGGGTACCGAATACAAGATACAGGACTACCTTGCTGCATTGGGTTTTGGTGATACGTTGTTCGCCTCTATCCCATTGTTACTGGCGGTTCTCTTTTCGGCTTTCGAGTTTGTCTTGGGAATTTATATGCTTTTTGGCATTCAGCGCCGTCTGACGTCAACTGCCATGATATTGTTTATGGTATTCATGACACCGCTAACCCTCTATCTGGCCCTTGCCAATCCCATAGCAGACTGCGGTTGTTTTGGTGATGCCATAAAACTCACCAACTGGCAGACATTCGGTAAGAACGTGGTATTGTTGGCAGCGGCAGTGACAGTGTTACGTTATTATAGGCTGATGAGGCGTTTTATGACTAAGCGCCACCAATGGACTGTGTCTATTTACACGTGGACGTTTGCCTTTGTCTTTGCGTCCTACAACCTGTATTACCTGCCAGTAGTTGACTTCCGTCCCTACCATATAGGAGCAGATCTAAAGAAAGCCTTGACATCAGGTGTTCAGTATGTTACGACATTCATCCTTGAGAAGGACGGTGTACAGAAGGAGTTCACCCTAGAGGATTATCCTGACAGTACCTGGACCTTTGTGGACAGTAAGACAACTGCATTAGGTGAGGAAGACCAGCATTCCGAGATAGAAACATTACAGATACTGTCCGTTGAGACAGGCGAAGACATTACCCCCCAGGTTGTTATGGATCCCGGTTATGTCTTTTTGCTTGTAGCCCCTTATCTGGAGAAGGCAGATGACAGTATGATGGAGCGTCTGATAAGCCTTAACGATTACTGTATCGATAACGGTTATCAATTTCTCTGTCTAACATCTAGTGGAGAAGAAGGCATTGCGAAATGGATAGAACTTACTGGTGCCGAATATACATTCTGTCATGCTGACGCAGAGGTGTTGAAGACGATGGTTCGATCTAATCCGGGATTGATGTTGCTTCATAACGGAGTGATCGAGAACAAGTGGCCGCAGACTACAATTCCAGGCGAGGAAGAGCTTACGGCACCAGTTGAAAAACTGCCGGCATTTCATCCTGCCAAAAGCAGTTTACGACAGAAAACATTCAGGATATTCCTCTGGTACATCCTACCATTGATTTTCTTCGCTTTGGCGGATAATCTGTGGGTAATGTGGAAATTGAGAAAATTACATAATAATAAACCATTTAAAAACAAATTACAAATGAGAAAAAAGATTGTTGCAGGCAATTGGAAAATGAACAAGACCCTGCAGGAAGGTGTAGCTTTGGCTACTGAGTTGAAAGATATCTTGGCTGCAGAAAAGCCAAATTGTGAAGTTATCATCGGTACTCCTTTCATTCACTTGGCTACTGTAAGCGAGTTGTTGAAGGATAGCGTTATTGCTGTAAGTGCTGAGAACTGTGCTAATAAGGAAAGTGGTGCTTATACAGGTGAGGTTTCTGCCGCTATGGTTAAGAGCACAGGCGCAGAGTACGTGATCTTAGGTCACAGCGAGCGTCGTGAGTATTATAACGAGACTCCTGAGATCCTGAAGGAGAAAGTTGACCTGGCTTTGGCTAATGGCCTGAAGGTTATCTTCTGTATTGGTGAGAGTTTGGCAGAGCGCGAGGCAAACAAGCAGGAGGCTGTTTGTAAGGCTGAGTTGGCAGGCAGCGTATTCCATTTGACAGCAGAGCAGTGGAAGAATGTTGTCATTGCATACGAACCCATCTGGGCTATTGGTACCGGTAAGACTGCTACTGCTGAGCAAGCTGAGGAAATTCACGCTTACATCCGTAGCTGTGTTGCAGAGGTTTATGGCGCTCAGGTTGCCGACGAGACCAGCATCCTCTATGGAGGTTCTTGTAAGGCAAGCAACGCTCCCGAGCTGTTTGCTAAGCCTGATATTGATGGTGGCCTGATAGGCGGCGCTTCTCTGAAGGCTCCCGACTTCAAGGGCATTATCGACGCTTGGAAATAATTAAATTAATCATTCAGGTTTCGCAGGTCGTATCAGGCTTGCGGGCCTGATTTTTCATAGTAACATTCCTTCATGAAGAAATTTCTCCTTACACCTATTCTTTTCTTTGCCTGTATCGTAATAAGTGCTCAGGTGAAGTACACCGAGGAGATTCAGGCCGAGCAGCCTGGACAAGGGAAGATTGTGCTGCACCAGAGTAAGGCCATTACCGATTTGGTGAATGCCGTTGTTTCCAAAATTTCATCTGTTGCTGTAAAAACGGAGAAGAATTCTGCTATCTCTACCTTGAAGCCCCCCCAGGTGGTTGACTCGCTTCTTGCTGATTCTCTTAAACTGCAGTCCAGTGGTGTACGAGTGCGTATGAATGGGTATCGTATTCAAGTTTATCTGGGTGGCAATACTCGTAGGGGTAAGGCAGAAGCTCAGGCTATGAAGGAACGTGTAAGGGGTTCCTTCCCAGAGCTATCTGTGTATGCAGGATTCCTTTCACCTCATTGGATTTGTCGGGCAGGTGATTTTCGTACTTACGAGGAGGCTTCTGAGTACCTTCAGAAAATGCGCGAAACAGGACGTTTTGATGAAGCAGTTATTATAAAGAGTAAAATTAACGCACGCGAATAAAAATGATTGACACAGAAAAGGAATTAGAGGAGCACGTACGTCGTATCATTGAATTGATGGGTGAGAATGCTGCCCGTGAGGGTTTGCAAAAAACACCTCACCGTGTGGCTAAGGCTATGCAGACATTAACGCGTGGCTATGCAGAAGACCCCATAGCCATCCTTAATTCGGCTAAGTTCAGAGAAGACTATCGGCAGATGGTTATTGTTCGCGACATAAACTTTTACTCTCTTTGCGAGCATCACATGCTTCCTTTTTACGGAAAGGTACATGTGGCTTATATTCCTAACGGTCAGGTAACAGGATTAAGTAAGATAGCCCGTGTGGTAGATTGTTTCTCGCATCGTTTACAGATTCAGGAACGTATGACCAAACAGATACGTGAGTGTATCCAGGAAGCATTGAATCCATTAGGGGTTATGGTGGTAATAGAAGCTCAGCACATGTGTATGCAGATGCGGGGTGTAGAAAAGCAGGGTAGCATTACCACTACAAGTGATTTTTGCGGAGCTTTCAATCAGGCAAAGACAAGAGAAGAGTTCCTGCAGCTTATTTCAAGATAACCCGTTCGCCGCATTCCTTGGCCAGTTCTTTTGCCCTTTTTGCTTTTTCGTTGAATTCTGCCATTAAGCTACGCAGCAAGTCCTTGTTATTCCTTGTTTCAGGCTTCTTGCTCTGTTCTATGATAGCCTTTAGATTTTCTTGAACAATGCTTAACTTAAGGCTGGCTATGAGGTTGGGAACTATTTCATCCAAACGCTCGTCTGCTGGCAGTTCTCCGTGTAGCTTGCTTAAAGGTACATTGTCCATGCAAAGGTTTGCAGCTAATTTGTTGATGTCTGCATCCGGGTGGTTGACAAAAAAACTTTCTGCCTTGAATCCTTCATCCTTTACATGTTCAATCCCTTCTTTCAGTATACGTTCATATAAAGGGTCGGAGAGTTCTATGTTATCATCTGCTAAACTGTAGAGGATATATTCTATTACCGTCAGCGGAATATCATTACCTTCCTCATCTTTCATCTGACACATAAACTTCTCTCCGTGTCTTACCAGCATCTGCATTAGGGTATATTCACGTGGATTCCCTTTTGTATTGTTAGGGATGTGGACCTCTGTCTTGATGGGGATATCCTCCTTTGTGGGGTCTGTTTTTTCCGGACCGGCATCTGGATTTTGGGGGATGTTTCGCCTTGCCTCCCGTTCCTGTTCCTTTCTCTTCTCTTCCCGGAGTTTCAGAATCTGATTCTTTACTGCATCTGCAATCAGACGTTCTTCCATGTGTAGTTTCTGAGAGGCTTGACGAATGTATAGCACACGGGTAATCTCATCGGGTATAACAGCTATGCTTTCAGAAACGTTATGAATCAGTTGACCTAGTTTGTTGGGGTCGTCCTTAGCACTATTCATCAGATGGCTGGTCTTGTAGTCTACAAAGTCCACCTGATTCTCCTTTAGGTATTGTTGGTACTCCGCAGCATTGTGCTTGCGTGCGAAACTGTCTGGATCGTCACCGTCGGGCAATAGCAGTAATTTTACATTCATGCCTTCAGCCAATAGCATGTCTATACCTCGTTCGCTGGCGTGAATGCCAGCCTCATCACCGTCGAAGATAACGGTTATATTGTTAGTCATACGATGTATCAGCCTTATCTGCTCGTTGGTCAGAGCGGTACCGCTAGAGGCCACGACATTCTCTACCCCTTGCTGGTGCATAGCCATTACGTCAGTATAGCCTTCCACCAGATAGCAGAGGTCTTGTTTGCGGATAGCCTCTTTGGCTTGAAAGAGTCCAAAGAGTTCACGTCTTTTACTATACACCAGACTTTCTGGTGAGTTCATGTATTTGACATTTACACCTTTGGTAGCTGCGTCCAGCACACGCCCGCCAAACCCGGCAACTCTACCGCTCATGGTAAAGATGGGCCAGATGACACGACCTCTGAAGCGGTCACGTAACTTTCCGTCCTGTTCGTTTTTCAGGCATAGGCCTGTTCCAATGCTCAGTTTAGTGTCTTTCTCATTGGGCGTGTTAATCAGGAACTTTTCCTGATAGCCAGCTTTCAAAGCATCGGCAGCCAGTGTGTGTTCTTTGTTGTTGGGACTATATCCGACCTGGAATTTCTTCAGAATATCATCGCGGAAGCCTCTGCCGCGGAAATAGGCCAGTCCGATGGCTTTTCCATCAGGTGTGTTGTTTAGTTCGTTTTGGAACCAGTCACGCGCCCATTCATTCACAATGAACATACTGTCGCGGTCATTACGTGACTCCATTTCCTCTTTCGACAGTTCCTTCTCCTGAATCTCAATGCCGTATTTCTTAGCCAAATAGCGTAATGCGTCAGGGTAGGAGAGTTGTTCGTGCTTCATAATAAAATGGACAGGACTTCCCCCCTCACCGCAGGCAAAGCATTTACACAGATTCTTGGCAGGAGATACTATAAAGGATGGGGTCGTGTCGTCATGGAAAGGGCACAATCCCTTCAGGTTGACGCCGGCACGTTTCAGCGTAACAAAGTCAGATACAACATCCACGATGTTTGCCGCATCCAGTATTTTATCTACCGTAAGTCTGTCTATCATATTATTTCCAGACCCTCTCCCCGCTCCCCCTCTATGGGGAGGGCTTCCTCGCTGGGGTGGGCCTTTGTTTTCTTTGCAAATTTAGATAAAAATAACGAGAAACTGTCGTGTTGTCAGAAAAAAAGTGTAAGTTTGCAGAGTAATCTGTAAAAACTATAACATTATGAATACCCAACTGGTAGATCGTTTTCTTAAATATGTATCTTTTGATACTCAGTCAAGCGAGGAATCCGCCTCCTGCCCCAGTACTCGCAAGCAGTTTGCTTTAGCAGAGTATTTACGTGATGAATTAACAGCCTTAGGTTTAGAAGATGTCTGCATGGATGAGAATGCATACGTCTATGGTACCTTGCCGGCTAATACGGATCATCCTGTGCCTACCATAGGCTTCATTGCCCATATGGATACGTCTCCCGATTGCAGTGGTGCGAATATCTATCCCCGCATCATCAGAAACTATGATGGCAAAGATGTAGTATTGGATGCTGCTCAGAATATTGTTACCCGTGTTGCTGCCTTCCCGGAGTTGAAAGACCATATAGGTGAGGATCTTATTGTTACTGATGGCCACACGCTTTTGGGGGCCGATGATAAAGCTGGTATTGCAGAGATTGTAACAGCTATTGTTTACTTACAGGAACACCCTGAGATTAAACATGGAAAAATTCGCGTTGGCTTTAATCCTGATGAAGAGATTGGAGCTGGTGCGCACCTTTTTGACGTAGAAAAGTTTGGTTGCCAGTGGGCTTATACCATGGATGGTGGTGAAGTTGGTGAGTTGGAGTACGAGAACTTCAATGCAGCCAGCGCTAAGATTATTGTCAAAGGTTGCAATGTGCACCCAGGCTATGCCAAGGATAAAATGGTGAATGCCGTTCTTATTGCCTCAGAATTTGCACAGGAGATGCCTCAGAACGAGGTACCACAAAAGACCGAAGGATACGAAGGCTTCTATCATCTTACCAGTTTACAGGGAACTGTTGAAGAAGCCAAACTCTCTTATATCATACGCGACCATAATCGTCAAATGTTCGAAATGCGTAAGAAGGTCATGTCGGATATGGTGGAGCGTTTTAACCAGCGGTACGGATCAGAAACGGTACTTATAGATTTGACTGACCAGTATTATAATATGCTTTCACAATTGACCGACAAACCCCACATTACAGATATTGCACGACAAGCTATAGAGGAGGCTTGCGGTTTCTGCCATGTTATCCCTATCCGTGGTGGAACAGATGGTGCCCAGCTCTCTTTCAAGGGACTGCCTTGTCCCAATATCTTTGCAGGAGGCTTAAACTTTCATGGTCGTCACGAGTTCGTGCCTGTTCAAAGTATGGAAAAGGCCATGCAGACGATTATTAATATCTGTAGGATTACTGCCGAGAGGTACTAAGGGAGAAAGATCAAGATAACACTCTTTTCTAAAAAAATAAAACATCTCACTACTATATATAAGTCTTTCATTACTAAATGCATGCTGCTGCTGCCAGACAAGCCCATACAAAAGGGAGTTTACTTCAAAAACGGGAAAAAGGTTGCGGTAAAATAACCATCAGACAAGATTGCGGAGAATCTCACTCGAGGTTCTCCGCAAACATTTTCTGAAAATCTTTTGGCAATTTGTATTTCATTTTATTTGCAACATCCGCTATTCAATCAACTCAAAATGCTGGTAATCCTTGCATGATGTCCAGTCACCGCCCCATTCGAATCCAGCCTCTGTGAAGAGACGAAAGCAGAGGTCGTCATGGTCTATCTTGTATGGGAAGTCCCATGTGCGGTCACAATACTTCTCTGCTGTAGCAGGCTGGATATATCGTGTTCCGTCAGTACGGTCCTTGTAGTACGGGTTGTAGAGCGTATTGATATCGACGGCCAGTCCACGGGCATGTTTTGAGAGCTTGGTGGTGCCGGCAATGGCACGGTAGCAAAAGCACGATGAGTTATTGTCGCGCATCTGTGTCTCGTCATCCGCGTCATAGACATCGGGCAAGAGCATATGCTGGATGGGGTACTTTGCATCGTAGAGTTGGCGCAGGATGCGTGCTACGCGGTCGGCTATCTGTACATTGCATATCATCTCACCGACGTGTATATGTTCATCGTAATCCCAGTGCAGGGCACGGATATGGCGCAGGTCATCGCGACCAATGTATGGATTTTCCTTGTAGGTCTTGTCCTGCATCCTTTCCCATACTCCGTCAGGAATGGGATCGGCGGCAAAGCATTTGTCCAAGCCTCCATAAGCCTCTATGACTTCGGCATTGACAGTCCTTCCAGCCTGCCAATCTGTGAGAGCCCTTGTATCAACAGGGAAGGTGAAGTCGGTCTTTTCTACACCGTCACCATAGATGGTCTTGAAATCATCACGCATAGAGATGACATAGTATCCGGCCTCACGCCACTGCTTTCCTAATGCAAGCGCTTTTTCACGGTTGGCATGGTCTCTAACATCATCGTCTGCAATTAGCATGAAGGCGGCAGACTTGTATGAATTGCTCAGGCAATAGTTGTGCATGGCACAGTCTCCGCCGCTGTTGCCAAACGAGAGGACAGGTATCTTGCCGATTTCCTGACTGATCTGCAGGACCTTATTGGTCTTTAGATTTTTGATGATGAGTTCATCCGTGCGGACGAGATCTTCCTCTTTTCCCATGGTGTAGTTGACACCGGCTTCAGTATTCTGGCTGGTGGAACGCAGTTTCACATCCATTCCGATAACGCGGTTGGGGGCTATGCCGATAGCATCGACCAGTGCGCGGCAGATAAATCTGTCGGAGCCGGAAACGACGTAAAACGTAAAGCCATTAGCCTTCAGGTAGTCAAATACCTGCAGCATGGGTTTGTAGAAGCTCTGACTATAGGTCATGCCCCGGAATCCGTTGGCCTGTCTGGCAGCATATGTCTTGACATAGGTGTCAAATTCAGCCAGTGTCATGCCTGCGTATGCTTTTGCTGCCGCCCTGGCATGCTTTATGTCGAAATGTTCAGGGAGTTTTGTTCCGTTTCTGACGAAGTCGCGAATCTCTTGGGCAGTCTCCGTTACGTCTTCTGGTGCAATGTCCTTATAAGTGGGGTCATCCAGCACACGTTCCTCCAATAGGTTGTATTCAAAATAGGTCGGATAGAGTTCACCGACGAAAGTTCCGTCCATGTCAAAGGTTGCAATGCGGTCTTCCTCCTTGATGAAGTTCTTGGATTCGGGGTTCGTTACGTCTTGTACATATTCCTGCAAGGCTGTCAGCGCTTCACAGGAATTCCATAGTGTGAAATAGGTTTGAGTTGAGGGGGGGGCTACGTTATCGTCATCGCTGCATCCGCAGAAGAATCCTGCAAATGTGATAATCAGGAGAGATAGATACTTTTTCATCTGTATTCCTTGTTGTTAGTTAATTGTATGATTGATGTTTTTCTTTTTATGATGTTTTTGAACCTTGTGCCGATTTTTTTTCCTGTTTTCTCTTTTTTGTGTTGCAAAAGTACAAAAAAACTCTCTGTCTGCAAGGATACGGGCGTTCTTATTCCGTTTTTTTGACCATTTTGAACTCAAAGCATCCCTATGAAAGACTTCTCCATGAAAAGGCGAGGGTGTCAGCTTGTGAAGTGAACCCCGAAAGTTTTTTGTCTAACTTTCGGGGTTCACTTCACATCAACGTCCTCTTCTTTTATGATTTATGCTGCCTTGTTCTTATTAGCGTTCTATTGTCTGAGCGCGGTCCGGTCCAACACTGACAATGGTGATGGGAGTTCCGGTTGCCTTCTCTATATATGTAATGTAGTCTTTTAGCTGTTGAGGGAACTGTGCCTCAGAAGTCATCTGTGTCAGGTCGGTCTTCCAACCAGGCAAATCCTCGTAAACAGCCTGCCATCCTTCTGTATCGTAAGGCATGTCTGTGGTGGTAACGCCATCCTTCTGGTATGCTACACAAACGCGGATAGTATCAAAAGTATCCAATACATCGCTCTTCATCATAATAAGTTGTGTAACACCGTTTATCATGATAGCATACTTTAGTGCTACCAGGTCTAGCCAACCGCAACGACGGTTTCGACCTGTAACAGCACCGTATTCATGACCAATCTCACGAATCTTATCTCCTGTCTCATCGAACAGTTCTACGGGGAAGGGGCCGGAACCTACGCGGGTACTGTAGGCCTTGAAAATACCAAACACCTCGCCAATACTATTGGGGGCTACACCCAATCCTGTGCAAACGCCGCCACTAACGGTGTTACTACTTGAAACAAAGGGGTAGGTACCGTGGTCAATATCCAACATAGTACCCTGAGCACCTTCTGCCAGCACACTCTTGCCTTCAGCCAGTGCTTTTCCCAGTTCTATCTCAGTATCCGTAAGTTGGAATTGGCGCATGTACTCAATACCTTCCATCCAAAGTCTTTCCTCTTCGGTAATATCAAAGTCTGTATAGTGTAGGTCTTGCAGTATTTGCATATGACGTGCCTTAAGGGTGTTGTACTTCTGTTGGAAGTCTGCAAGGATATCGCCTACTCGCAGGCCGGTACGACTGGCCTTTTCGCTATATGTGGGCCCAATACCCTTACCGGTGGTACCTACTTTGTTTTTGCCTTTAGCTGCCTCATAAGCACGGTCCAGTACTCGGTGTGTAGGTAGTATAAGGTGTGCACGCTTACTGATGTGCAGGCGGCTCTTTAAGTCGTAACCAGCCGTTTCAAGCTCTTTGGCCTCCTGCATAAAAAGATCTGGAGCAATGACACATCCGTTTCCGATGATGTTCAGTTTCCCTTCGTCAAAGATTCCTGAAGGAATGCTTCTAAGTACGAACTTCTTACCCTCAAAGATAATTGTATGTCCGGCATTGGGACCGCCGGCAAAGCGCGCAACGATATCATAGCGAGGCGTGAAACAATCCACGACCTTACCTTTACCTTCGTCTCCGAAAACGATACCCAATAGGGCATCTACTTTTCCTTTTTTCATTTCTTCTGTATTTTTGTTTTTGCCTTTCTGTTTCTGATGCTGTTCTTAACCATGCAACTGCGGCATAGACCGTGAAAATAAAGCACAGGCTGCGTAATAACAAACTGTTTGCATTTCTGCTCGTTCAACCAGTTTTCTATCTTGCTGCTTTCCAGTTTGCGTACTGTTCCACACTTCTGACATACCAGACAAACCATGGGATGCGGTGTAATACAGCATTCGTAATGGGCGGCACGCGTCAGTGTGTGTTTGATTACTAAAGAGGCATCCTCCAACAACTTCAGTGTGTTAAAAAGGGTAACTCTGCTGACCTGGAATTTGGCTTTTTTTTCCATAATCTCCTGTAACTCATCTATGCTGAAAATACCTGGTATATGGCAGATGATACGCAAAATTTCAAAACGCTCTGGCGTCTTGCGTATGTTCTTACCCTTCATGTACTCTGTGAGTCGTTGGGCGGCAAGGGAATATATGTCTGTACTCTCACTCATTAGCGTCTGCAAAGATACGAATAAGTGAGAGAAATGCAAAAGGAAAACAGGTTTTTCTTTTCATTTCCGAACGAGAGTATGTTCGAGATGAAATTTCAAAGATACGAATAAGTGAGAGAAATGCAAAAGGAAAACAGGTTTTTCTTTCTTTTTTCATTCCTCAAAAAAAGACGTAGCTGCCATGATAGCTTTGCGGAGGGGGAGGTCAGCAGTGAGGAGCAAAGACTGAGCCTGGTCTTTCAACTCCTCTATTGAGCGCTCCTGGAGGATTGCTCCTTGTTGGAGCAAGCGGGCTATGCACAGAAAACCGCATAATTGACGCATGGGAGTTGGAGAAGCTATCCATTCAAAAGCAGTAATAGCACACCATGGTTCCTTGCAGAGAAGTTGCATGCACAAGATTTGTGCTACTTCGGCTGTTGGGATTTCGTCCAGCCAGATATCGGCCATTTCAGGCAGGAATTCTTGTGGTGGCATGAGCATAGTAGCCATAAGCTTACATTCACGTATATTCTCGTTCCAGAGTTGTTGGGCAAGGGTACGTGATGGTTTGAATTCACTGGCAATAGATTGCAGACGAGGAAGCTCAACGCCGAATATTATCTTATAGGGCGCTCCTGCTTCTCGCATCTTGGCGCTGAGGATACCATTCATGGCAGCACGCAATTCTTTCTTTATGTTTTGAATATCAGAGCTTTCCATATCGCAGCATTTGGTGGTCATAGGCTTCGCCATAATAAATTTCTACATCGGTAATGTCGCCGTTTTCGTCATATACAAGTTCATACTCAGGGTTGATGAAACCCTTGTAGGGAGAGAGATTGAGTGCGTGCCAGCGTTGTAATACTTCAGCATGCAGATCACAGTCAACCTGCACCCCAAACTCTTCAACTAGGCGGCGTGCTGCTGTTAGGTCTCCTTCGCTCTTAATACGCTGAATTTCTGCAAGTAGGTTGGCAAAGGCTCTTCGTAACTCAGGGTAGGAGTAAACTTGAATAAAATGCTTCCCGTCTTTTTCTATTAGTGCGGCAGCCTCCGGGAAATGCCTTAGTGTCCATCGGGCTATAAGAGCACGGTTACGCATGTGCGCTTCCTCTATTTGGCTACCTTCTTCTATGCGTACTAACTGAGTGATTGCTCCATTCATTAAATAGCTGTAATACTGTGCTTTGTATGCTTCTTCATTAGGGGTAAGCCCCAGTTCCACCAGTTTTTTGTCAGCCAAATAATAAAGTCCGAAAAGGTCGGCACGTGCTTCTTCTATGGTGTTACCATAGGCCTTTAATGCATCTGGGTCGACACCGGGCAGTAGCTGACCGCTTCCATGTCCCAGACATTCGTGAAGATCGGTATGTAAATCGTCGCAAATGCCAGCATATTCATTTAATAAGAAAAGAGTTGGCTCATCTATGACAAACTCCTGACGGAGTCCACTGTCTTTAGCAGCCTCGTTGTAAGCATGTGTCAGGTTGCCTATGGTGACACTTTTGCTACCGTACACGGCTCTTACCCAATTGCTGTTGGGTAGGTTGATGCCTATGGCGCTACTGGGATAGAGGTCACCTCCCAAAATAGCAGCATTAATAACCTTTGCCGAAACGCCTTTACATTCTTTTTTGCGAAAACGGGAATCTATGGGCGAATGGTCCTCGAACCATTGTGCATTATCACTTAGGGCTTTTGACCGACGGGTAGCTATGGGGTCGACAAAATTCACATATCCCTCCCAACTGGCCTTCAGCCCCAAAGGGTCGCCATATACTTCGGTAAAACCGTTGGTGAAGTCCACCTGACTCTCGGTATCTTGTACCCAAAGGATTGAATACTCATCAAAGGTCTTAAGATTACCAGTTTGGTAAAACTCGATAAGTTTTTCTATAATGGTCTTCTGCTTTTGGTTTTCTGCATAAGGTATCGCATTCCTGAGAGCTTCAACAATACGGTCGATGCATTGTCCGTACATGCCACCGCTTTTCCAGACGTTCTCATATAATGTCCCATCATGACGTCTCTCCAATCGGCTGTTCATGCCATACATAACAGGTCGCTGGCGGTCTCCCTTCTCTTTTTTGTCGGCATAGAATGTCTCTGCTTCTGTCTGTGTGATACCATCCTGATAATAATTGCTGGCGGATGTTAACAACAGATCTTCGCCTTCTGCCTGATTAACACGTTTATTGCACACAGACGGGTCAAAAATAATAGGGAGTAGTTCACTTACTTCCAGCCCTACTTCTTTTGCAGCATTCAAGAAAAACTGTTTAGAGAAGCCTGGCGTAAATTTTTGATATCCGTAATGATGATGTATGCCATTGCTGAACCATACCCGTTTCAGGTAAGTGGTAAAGTGCAGGAAATCCTCGGTATTGCGGTTGCCTTGATACTGTGTATAGATGGTTTCCAAAACCTGACGTATACGTAGATTATATGCGCAGTTTTGGTCCCATAAAATGTCACGACCCAATAGAGCCGCCCTGCTAAGGTGGTAAATAAGAAGTTTCTGTCTGAGAGTCAGTTCCTCAAATCCAGGAACCTGATATCGGAGAAGTTGAATGTCAGCAAAGCGTTCGTCCTGAAAAATAAAGTCACTCTGCTTTAACATTATTTTTTTGCTTTCTTTTTAGCGGTAGCAGCCTTTTTGCTCTTTTTTGAATCAAGTTTCTCCTGAAGCATTTCCATGTTGGTTATTCGGTACTCACGTGGTGTGATACCCAGTCTTTTATAGAATGCAACATAGAAGCATTGTCTGTTCTGGAAACCAACAGCCAAGGCTATATCCTCTATGGTCATATTCAGGTATCTGCGATCCTTTAGCATATACATAGCTTCTTTTATACGGAACTCATTTACCATCTGAGAATAATTGTCCTGATACCGCAAATTAACAATGGCGCTAATATACCTGACGTTTGTGTTCAGTTCCTCTGCCATTTTCTTTGCAGAGTAATTACAGTCACGATATTTTTTTTCAACAATGAACTTAGCCATTATCTGCTGGTAAATTTCATCTACAGTCTCCATTCTAAGCAATGACCGATATAGAGGGGTCTTTTGCTTTTTTTCGGTTAAATTGTACTTTGCCATTGTTCTTTGTTCTTTTTTTGGGGGGTTCCCGTTGCAAATGTACAAATGTTTTCCGAAAAATCTAAAGATTTCAGAAAAAAATGATAATTTTGTGCAATTTTTTTTACATCCTAATATGGAAAGTATATTAAAACGTTATTTTGGATACGATAATTTTCGTCCTTATCAGCGAGAAATCATAGAAAATATTATGCACGGACATTCATCTCTCGTGCTGATGCCAACGGGTGGCGGTAAGAGTTTGTGTTACCAGTTGCCAGCTTTGATGATGGAGGGCACGGCCATAGTAATATCTCCTCTGATATCTTTAATGCGCGATCAGGTACGACAACTTCGCAGTAATGGTGTCCAGGCAGTTGCATTGAATAGTAGTGAGGATGATTTGGATATGATGACCCTACAACGCGAATGTCAGGATGGATATGTAAAGCTTATTTTTCTTTCTCCAGAACGTTTAATGTCAGAGCTGCCTCGCTTCCTTCGCGCTATACACATTTCACTAATTGCTGTGGACGAGGCACATTGTATTTCTCAATGGGGACACGACTTTCGACCTGAATACAGTCAACTGGGTATTCTTAGGGAAAAGTTTCCGGATGTACCTATTGTTGCTCTTACCGCGACAGCAGATAAAGTAACTCGTTTTGATATCCTGAATCAGCTGAATATCCCTGATGCGAAAGTCTTTATAGGTAGTTTTGACCGTCCCAACTTGAGCTTGGATGTTAGGCGAGGTATGGATTCTTATGAGAAACGCATGGCCATCTTGCATTTTCTGGCTTCCCATCAAGGCGAACCTGGTATTATCTATTGCCTGAGCAAGAAAAATGCCGAGTCTGTTGCTGCCTTCCTGCAGACTCACCATGTTGATGCTGCCGTGTATCATGCTGGTCTGTCGCTATTGGAACGTAACAGGGCTCAAGAAGACTTTTTGAACGACAAGGTACAAGTGGTTTGTGCCACCATTGCTTTTGGAATGGGAATTAATAAAGGAAATGTCCGATTCGTAATTCATTACAATTTGCCCAAAAGTATAGAGAACTACTATCAGGAGATAGGAAGGGCTGGTCGCGACGGAGCACCAGCTGATACGCTGTTGTTCTACAATGTTGCTGATATCATCCAGCTTACCAGGTTTGCCCAAACGAGTGGTCAGAGCGAGATTAATATGGAGCGACTGAGTCGTATGCGTGAGTATGCAGAAGCCAATGTCTGTCGTAGACGAATTCTGCTAAATTATTTCGGTCAAGAGACCGCCAGCGATTGTCACAACTGTGATATATGCCAGCATCCGCCCCAGTTGTTCGATGGAACAAAATATGTCCAAATGGCATTGAGTGCAATTGTCCGTGCAAATCAAATGATTACTATGCATACATGTATAGACATTCTTTGCGGCATTCCCTCTGATGAGGTGGGGAAATTTCAGTATTTCAAACTGAAAACCTTTGGCGTTGGCAGAGATGTGCCGGTGAAAGACTGGAAAGACTATATGCTTCAAATGTTGCAGAGAGGTTTTATCGAGGTAATGTATGACCAACATAACCATTTACGTATAACCGAACTGGGAAGGCAGGTCTTGTATGGAGAGCGTGCGGCTCTGCTGGCAGTAATCCGCCGTGAAGTTCCAGCCCCGAAAGGCAAACGTAAGTTTGCCAGCCAGAAAGAGATGCTGCCTAGGCTGTGGAACTTCCCCAAAAGTGGGCAGGAAGAAGACAGGGAACTGTTTGAAGTTTTACGGAAACTGCGACTGAGGATAGCCCAACAGAAAGGCGAACCTCCCTTTGTGATTATGTCAGACAAGGTCCTTCATCAATTGGCTACCTATAAGCCTACCACTATCCAGGCCTTTGGAAATATCAATGGGATAGGGGAGTTCAAATGTGCCACTTATGGTCCAGTATTCCTCCCTGTCATTATTCAGCACATATCAGACTCAGGTGTCTGATTAAGAGCCGAATGATTGGAGGCGTGAACGGCTTTTTCATGTTCTTCCAAAGCAAAGGTCAGCCGGGCAATTTGAATCATTACTTCATGAAGTTTTCCCTCTAGGGTTTCCATTTGTGCAGCAAGGGATTCCTGCAATTCCTCATTGTTGGCACTGCGGTAGATGCCTTCTGCCTGTAAGGCAATAAACCTGCTATTTAGATCGTCTGTTCGTGTTTGATATCGTAAAATATCTTGTTGGATTTTCTGAACACGAGAACGGATGGCTACCCAATCCTTTTCTTCACAGAAAACTTCTTGAAGTTCAGGGTATTGAACAGGAGGATGGTTCATATTAAAATTACGTATCCAATGGTCCAATCTGGAGTGTTCTTCACTCAGTTTTTCGCTTAGCTCCTTACCATATAAAATATGGAATTCGTTGCGTCCTCTTAGGTAGTCTATTTCTTGCTGCATTGTTCTGGATTCCTCCAACCGGTTCTTTGCGGTCTGTTTGGCATTGGCCATTTGCAAGTATGTCTCTTCGTATAGTTGCTTTGCCCCTGATTCTCCAATAGTTTGCTTGATAGTATTTTTGTTAGTCTCTATTCTGCTTTGACAATACTCCATGCGGTTCTTTACCAAGTCAAGGTAATGCCTAAAGGTTTTCTGTTGCTGCAAAAGGGTTTCATGCTGTACCTTATATAAAGCAAGTTTCTGTTCTTTCTTCTCGACATGCTCATTGATAATATTCCATGCATTCGTCAGTTTTACAATCTGCTCGCGTAATGCCTCGTGGTTATTATCCCAGATACCCTTCCAGTCTTTTATGGTAACGACCCCTTCCAGGTGATGGTAAATCTCGCTGAAACGGGTATTTTCGTTGTCCATCATGGCAGCTACTCTTTCCACTTGTCCTGCTCTTACCTGGCAGCCTGTATTAACCTCGTTCAAGCGGACATCCAGGTCTTTCTTCTGCAACTCCAATGCCTGTAACCTTTCTCCTAGTTTGGTAATCTGCACCATATGGAAGTTATAGGTGTCCAGTTCTTTCTGGGCTTCCTCTGCATCGTTGGTGGTACTTTCTATCATGTGTCTGATAAGTGCCATCCTGGCATTCTGGTTGGTGCTGGCAGAACATTCTTTAAATGATGGGTCCAAAGATGCGTAAATGCCCCATTCTTTTATGTCATCATTCTGTCGGATGCCGATGTCTTTAAGTGAACTTTCTTCTGAGAACTGCCTTCCTTTGCTTTCTGCAAGGTCGATTCTTAAGTCAATTAGTTGTTGTTGCTTACCTCGCAGTTCTGCCGACAACAGTTCGTATTCTGTTTTAAATTCACCTATGAGCTTGCTTTGGTCCAGCATGGTATCGCTATGATAGGGATGGTGTGTAGCTCCGCATACCGAACAGTTAATTCCTTCCTTAAGGTCAGCTCTTAACTGGATGATATTTTGTCCCTTGCTTAAAAGATAGGTATGTTCTTTCTCGTGGCAGAGGCGTGACAGTTTACCCACTTCTGCCTCCATTTCCCGGATGTTCCTTTCTGCGCTATCTATATGCAGTCGAAGTTTGTTCAGGGTTTGGGTCTTCTCTTCTATAATGTTGTATCCAACAGAAATCTGATGCCAAAGAGACTGGGCGGAAATCAGCATCTGCTTCTGGCTTTTCAGTTGCATGGCCCGTTCTTGAAGTTTATAGCTCTCTTGTCCTAGAATACTCCCTCTGTGCGTCAGCAACTCCCCCTCCAGGGTTTCAATTTCCGAGGTTACCTCCTGGTATTTGCTGAATACCCTTTCCAGCAGTTTGTTTTCTTCGTTTTGTTTCTGAAGTGTATTAACCTGTAGATTCTTGGTTTTTTGCTGCTGTTCTTCCACCTCTTGCAGGTTGTCTAATAAAAGAAGGATTTTTTCTGAATGCAGAATCATCTGTTCATGCATTTCCATGCTTTGGCGTTTATCCCTATCTTGAGCTATATCATCGTAGAGCCCGGCTATTTTTTGTTCAGCCTCATAAACCGTGCTTTCCAATACACTCACTTGCTGCAGTGCTTTCTCTGAAAGTACATTCAGGTTGTTTATTTCTTCTTCCAGGGATTGGTTGGCTCCTTGAAGCAGGAAGGCATGAAAGATGTGGTCATGAATATTGTAAAGCTTTTCTTCTGCACTCTTAAGCAAGTTTTCGGCTTGGGTCTGTTCTTTTTCTTGTCTAGTCCAAGCCTGACGCAGTTCGTCGCTTTCCCTCTCCAGAAGGCTCATGCTACGTTTGTTCTGGTCGGTCAGTTTCTCTAAGACAGATAGGCGTTGAAAAGTTCCCTGAATACTCTCGAACATTTCAAAACGTTCCAGTTGACGGATGTCTTCTGCCATAGAAGCCTGTTGCTTGTTTGCCTCAAACAGATTGGCTTTTTCTTGTTTCAGTTCCAACTGAAGTTGGTTGTATTGTCGCAACCATTCCTGCTGTTTACGCAGTTGTTTTATACTATCCTCGATGTTGCGAAGCTTTGTCTCGGCCAGACGTTTAGTCTCTTTTAATCGTTGGAGCTGAGTTGCATTCAGCATCCTGTGATTATTTGTGAGTTGAGGTGCCGGTATTGTAGTTTCTTGTTCTGCCTGTGGAACCTGTTTGTCTGTATTTTTGCCAAAAATATTCATTACTTTCCGATTTTACTGTGCAAAGGTACAAAAAATATTTGTATTTTCACTTTTCACTTTTCATTCTTTCACTTTTCACTTTTCAATTATAATTTGTACCTTTGCAGCCGCAAAACGAAACAATCTAAAAAAAATGGCACAGAAACCTAGTATCCCCAAAGGAACGCGCGACTTCGGCCCTCAGGAAATGGCCTGTCGTAATTACATCTTTAATACTATTCGTCAGGTTTATGCCCTCTATGGCTTCCAGCAGATAGAAACCCCTGCAATGGAGAATCTGGGAACACTGATGGGTAAATATGGCGAGGAGGGTGATAAATTACTCTTCAAGATTTTGAATAGTGGAGATTTTCTAAAAGGAATCAGTTCCGAGGAGATAGAAAAAGGTGCTACAGGTCATTTGGCAGCTCTGTTGTGCGAGAAAGGTCTGCGTTACGACCTTACAGTGCCGTTTGCCCGCTATGTTGTACAGCATCGCGAAGAGTTGACTCTTCCCTTCCGTCGTTATCAGATTCAGCCTGTTTGGCGTGCCGACAGACCCCAGAAAGGCCGTTACAGAGAGTTTTACCAGTGCGATGCCGATGTGGTAGGAAGTGATAGTCTGTTGAACGAGGTAGAGTTGATGCAGATAGTTGATACTGTCTTCCAGCGCTTTGGCATTCGTGTCTGCATTAAGATTAATAACCGCAAGATTCTTTCCGGCATTGCCGAAATGATTGGCGCAGCCGATAAGATTGTTGATATTACCGTGGCTATTGATAAGTTAGACAAGATAGGTCTTGAGAATGTTAATGCCGAGCTGCTTGAGAATGGCCTTTCTGATTCTCAAGTTGAAAAGCTTCAGCCTATTATCAACTTAAGTGGCTCTAATGCCGAGAAGATAGCTACCATGCGTCAGGTGCTGGTAGGTATCGAAGTCGGTCAGAAAGGTCTTGATGAAGTAGAGTATGTACTCTCTAAACTTTCAACTCTAAACTCTCAACTGGAACTTGACCTCACGCTTGCACGCGGCCTCAACTACTACACAGGTTGTATTTTCGAGGTTAAAGCCCTTGATGTTCAGATTGGCAGTATCACAGGTGGTGGCCGTTATGACAATTTGACAGGTATCTTTGGAATGCCAGGCATCAGTGGCGTGGGAATTTCCTTTGGAGCCGATAGAATCTACGATGTGCTGAACCAACTGGAGCTCTATCCCGAGGAGGTGACAACAGCAACCCAATTACTTTTTGTCAACTTTGGCGAGACAGAAGCCGAATTCTGCCTACCCATTGCCGAAAAAGCCCGTTTGGCAGGAATTCGCACTGAGATATATCCTGACAGTGTAAAGATGAAGAAGCAGATGCAGTATGCAAATGTTAAAAACATCCCCTTTGTGGCAATAGCCGGAGAATCAGAAATCGCCGAGGGTAAGATTATGCTCAAGAATATGCTTTCAGGCGAGCAGAAACTCGTAACTCCAGAAGAATTAGTTGCAGAAATACTGAGGTAGTTACCTCCATAGATCCGTACATCCGTACTTCCCTGTGTACTAGAAAACAATAAATAAAGCTGCTATCTTCGGGTAGCAGCTTTATTGTAATTAATGTGCACCGTAAACTTCGATATCGCCGATGCGGACAAAGCCATCGGTGCCACCATTGGTGACATTCACTCGCACATAGCGTGCTTCGATGGGAGTAATATTGATGTCGGTTACAGGCGCAGTGTTGCTAATGTGGGTGCCTATTTTGGTCCATGTCTCGCCATCTAAACTGGCCTCGACCGTGAAGTCGCGGCTGTTGAGTTCAAAGTCTAATCCTGCTGCTTCGGCATGGCGCACTACATAACGGCTTATTTGGTAGGATTCCTTGAAATCCAGTTGTACCCAACCTTTTCCTTCGTTGGTTTTTGAAATCCATATATATCCCTCTGACGGTGATCCATCTGCTGCGTATTTGACATTTGTCTTGGTGGGGGAAGAGGTAATCTCCATGTCTTGCATCATAGTGATGTTGAATGGCAAATGGCGCGCCTCGTTGTAGTAGCTAAACCAGTGGTCTGCACGGACGATATTAACATTACCTGGCGAGAGTGTATTGAGTCTCTCTTTCAAGGCAATTAGCTTGTCAGGACCTAAATTCCAGACGTCTGCTTGTCCAGTGACGAACATAGGTGCAGTGCCCTTGAAGTTCTTGATGTCGCGGTTGAAGAAATCGGTTATCCCATCTATATCGCCGCGATAGCAAGGATATTGGGGGGCGATTGGCAGCCATCCGGACTGCACAGCATAGGCAAGTCTGCCGCTCTGTCGCTCATAGTCGTTGATGGTCAGTCCGTACAGGTAGGGGCAGTTTTCGGCAAAAGCTTTGCGCTGAGCCGGGCTGATATTATCCCAGATAGTGATGACGCGTAGCCCTGCCTTCTCGATATAGCGTTGAGTCAACTGGATGTAGGGCGTAAGTTTCGGACCAGAAGAGGTGTAGTACGTACCGCTGCCGGAACTTAATCCGTTGAACGGCATTGCATAGCCCATGCCGGAAGGTCCGCTCACAAAGCAGTCGTTGGTCGTTGCCTTGCGATAGTAGTAGTTCAGCATCATGGGCGCAATGTCGGCCAGGGCTGGGCTTATGGTCCAGTTCATAGCCATCTTGCCACGACCGCTCTGCTCGAAAATCTTAGCCATGGCATGCTGACAGTACTGTATATTGTCACCGTCGCTGATATATATGGTGGCATAGACCTTGTTCTCCAGTTTAGGCCGTTTGGGCACAGGAGGAATCTTGACAGGCCTGTTGACAGCTGTATAGACAGTAGCGTTCTCGAAGAAATCACCTGGTACGGTCGAGAGACCGAACTGGGTGGCTTCTCCCACGCCTGAGCGCTCCTCGGCATACCATCCCATCACGAAGTCTCTGCCAGGTGTCATATCCTTCAGCATCTTGTCCAGTACAGCCTTTTCTGCAGCTATTCGTGGGTCTAGCCATACACAGGCCGATCCGCAGGCAGCGCCGATGTCGTGAACATAGGGTATGTTGGGCCGCTCGCTGATGAGCAGTCTGTGGTTACAGCGGCTCCAGTAATTGTTATAAAGATAAGAATAAACAGATGTTGCTGTGGTCATTGTCAACCCTGTAAGGTCTTCTGCGACAGGTAATTCTATACCGTTCTTTTCGAGTTTCGCTTTTACCTCCGGCGTTACTGGTAGCAGGCGGTCCAGTCCGGCTACTGTTACAGCCAGGTTAGCATAATGTTCGCTCTTTTCCGTGCTGTAGAGCACCAGACCTTTGATTTCCTCTTTGAACAACTTTACCAGAGTATAGGGGGCGGAGGGCGAGATGGGAGCGGTCTTGAGGCTATGTGCTGATGGCCAGGTACTCTGCGGCTCCTCGTTGTGGTTGTAGAGTAGAATACGTGGACGGGTGCGGTTAATGATTCCCTGTAAGGTACAAAACATTATGCGCTCTTCGCTGCTGAGCTTGGCCACATTCATATCTAGCGTTCTGACGGAATTAACAGGTGGGAGAAAGACAGGTAGCAAACGGTCCTCGGGCCAACAAACTTCGTTGGCTTCTAAGATGCGGTAGCCGGTACTGTTGAGGTTGTACAACGTATCGGCAAATGTTATCTCTTCTATTTCGTTCACACCAGTGCGGAAGATAGCACCATTGGTGAGCCTCGTAATCATAGTGGTGTCATCCGAAGTAAGTAAACTGATTTGTTTTAAGTCAACCACACGGGTCTGGGTACTTGTGCCGTCTTTCTTTTTGACACTCATGGTTGTTTCCTGAGCCTGCCCCAATAAGGTAAACAGGAATAGGGTAGTTAAAAGAATCTTTCTCTTAAACATATAATTATTCATATAACAGATATTTTTTTCTCTTCTGCTTGAATTCTTCCACCTCGTCCTTCCAACGGGCTCTGATTTCTGATTCACTGCGTCCTTCTTTAATCATTTCACGCACGTAAGTCTGCCCCAACAACTTATCGAAGAAAGAGGTAAAGAAGCCTTCAGCTTTGCCGGCTTTCTGCAAACACTTATAGGCATCTATAACGTATGCCAAACTCATCTGTTTTTGCCATATCTTTTCGTAGGGTAGGTTAGAGAGGTCTTTTCCGTAGCATTTCTGTCCCAGCAAGGGCGGATTTGTTGCTCCTGGCATGCTCTGTGGCATAAAGGAATAATTGTAAGACTTAGGCATTAGCGGATGTCCATACTGCTGAAATGGCTTGTCTGTTCCACGCCCCAAGCTGACCACTGTTCCCTCGAACGGGCAGAGGGACGGGTATAAATAGATGGACTGCATGTTGGGCAAATTGGGTGATGGTGCTACAGGTAGGGTGTAGTGTGTCTTGTGGGTGTAGTTGTGGCAGGGTATTACCGTCAATTTGCACAAGTTTCCCTCTTCCAACCACTTTTCTCCTATAGCCATGCGTGCAAGTTCGCCAAGAGTCATGCCGTGTACTACAGGTATAGGCAGATGGCCTACCCCGCTACGCAGTGCCATGTCCAAGATGGGACCGTCCACATAGTGCCCGTTGGGATTCGGACGGTCGAGTATGATAACCTCACGTCCGTATTTCGCGCAGGCATCCATCAGGTGGCACATGGTAACATAATAGGTGTAATAACGCAGACCTACGTCCTGAATATCCACCAGCAGTACATCGAATAACTTCATGGATTCTTCTCCAAGGTGTTTTCTCCGGTTCTGTCCATATAACGAAAGGATGGGGACCCCTGTCCGCTCATCCATTCCGTCCCCAACGGTGGCTCCTGCATCAGCATTACCTCGGAATCCGTGTTCGGGCGAGAAGACGGTTGTTACGTTTACTCCCTTTCCCACCAGTACGTCCAATATATGCTGTTGCTCAGCCTCTACAACTCCCGTTTGATTGCTGAACAGCGCTACGCGCTTCCCGTTGATAAGGGGCAGATAAAGTTCTGTCCGTTCATCGCCTGTTATCACGCGCTTTGTTATTTTTGCCTCGTCTTTCTCAAAATGCTGGTAGTCCTTACAGCTCTGCCAGTCACCGCCCCATTGGTAGCCATATGTTGTGAAGAGCCTGTAGGCAAGGTCATCGTGGTCTATCTTGTAGCGGAAAGACTTACTGCGGTTGGCATATTCAGCGGCTGTTTTTGGCTGAATCTCTATGCGTCCACTTTTTCGTGGAACTACGTATGGATTATATAGGGTGTTCAGATCAACAGCCAGTCCCCTTGCATGCTTCGACAGGCGTTTTGTGCCACTAATGGCCCGATAGCAGAAGCATGATGTGTTGTTGGCTCTCATCTGTTGTTCATCGTCTGCCTCGTATTTGTCGGGAAGCACCATGCGTTGGATGGGGTAGCGAGCCAGGTAGAGTTGACGGAAGATAGCTACAAGTTCATGTGCGATGGCTGCATTGCATACCATCTCGCCAACGTGTATCTGCTGGTCGTAGTCCCAATGCAGAAGTCTGAGGTAACGGAGGTCCTTGCGTCCGATGTGGGGATTATCCTTGTACGTCAGGCCTTGCATATGGCTCCAAATGTCATCCGGTATTTCCATCGCAAGGAAACATCGGGCCAGACCGTAGTGAGCCACCGCTTCGCTGCTCACCGTCTTGCCAGCCAGCCATAACTTCAGAGTAGTATCCTCTTCTTGAGCTGATAATGCCAGACATGGCATAAAGACCGCCAAAAATGCCAGTATTCTTATCTTCATTCGGGTAATTTTTGTAAAAGTACAAAGAAGTAATAGATTGTCCAAGATAATTTGGGAGAAAAAATGCTTAGTTTTATAATATCTTTTATTTTGGATACTATTTTGGGGTCGATAAAGATACTTTTTTATAAAAAAAGAGGTTAATGGTTTGTCAGTTTCAGAAATTGTTGTACCTTTGCACGCCGATTATTATCAAGGTGGGCTGAAAATGCCTTCCGTGCATGTAGGAATAGCTTGTTCTTTGGCCAGACAAAGCAGTTCGTGAAAGCATGCAGAAAGAAGTGAATTAGTAGTAAAAACAAAAAGAACAAAACAAAGAATGGACACTTTGAGTTACAAGACCATCTCTATCAACAAGGCTACCGCTAAGAAAGAATGGGTTGTAGTAGATGCTACAGACCAGATTCTGGGTCGCCTCTGTACTAAGGTGGCAAAATTGCTGAGAGGTAAGTACAAGCCCGAGTTTACTCCCAATGTAGACTGTGGTGATAATGTAATCATCGTTAATGCCGAGAAGATTCGTCTGACTGGTAAGAAGATGACAGATCGTATCTATTATTCTTACACAGGTTATCCTGGTGGTCAGCGCGAGGCAACTCCTGCTAGCATCCTGGCTAAGCCTAATGGTGCAGACAAACTGTTGCGCAAGACTGTAAAGGGTATGCTCCCCAAGAATAAGTTGGCAGACCGTCTGCTGAGCAATCTGTACATCTATGAGGGTGCAGAGCACAAGCAGCAGGCACAGAGCCCCAAGGCAATTGATATTAACCTGTATAAATAATAGTAAGAGATGAGTGAAGTAAAATATATTGCTAATGCATTGGGTCGCCGCAAGAGTGCTGTGGCTCGCGTATACGTAGCTGAAGGTAATGGTAAGATTACTATCAACAAGAGAGATCTTACTGAATATTTTCCCAGCCCCATCCTGCAGTTTGTGGTTAAGCAGCCTTTGAACCTGTTGGATGCTGCCGAGAAGTATGATATTAAGGTAACTATGTTTGGTGGTGGCTTTACCGGTCAGTCACAGGCATTGCGTCTGGCTATAGCCCGCGCTTTGGTTAAAATTAATGCTGAGGATAAGAAGGCACTTCGCGCTGAAGGCTTCATGACTCGTGATAGTCGTGAGGTTGAGCGTAAGAAACCCGGTCGTCCAAAGGCACGTCGTCGTTTCCAGTTCAGCAAGCGTTAATATTTGTTGGATTGTTAGAAACGCCGCTTAGTTTAGTATCTAAATCTGCGTGACTCCTATATAATATAATAATAAGGTATAATCGGGTGGACTACTCGCAGATTGATTCTAACGAAGAGAAAGAATTTAAAGGAAAGTAAACAAAAACAAAAAACAAAAATGTCTAGAACAAATTTTGATACACTGTTGGAGGCCGGTTGTCATTTCGGCCACCTGAAGAGAAAGTGGAATCCTGCTATGGCTCCCTACATTTTTATGGAGCGCAATGGTATTCATATCATCGACCTGAACAAGACTGTTGCTATGGTTGATGTAGCTGCTGAAGCTATGAAGCAGATTGCCAAGAGCGGAAAGAAGATTCTTTTTGTAGCTACTAAGAAGCAAGCTAAGCAGATTGTGGCAGACAAGGCTACATCTGTAAATATGCCCTACGTTATTGAACGTTGGCCCGGTGGTATGCTGACCAACTTCCCCACAATCCGTAAGGCTGTAAAGAAAATGGCCAATATCGACAAGTTGACAGCTGATGGTACATTCAGCAACTTGTCTAAGCGTGAAATTCTGCAGGTACAGCGTCAGCGTGCCAAGTTGGAGAAGAACCTTGGTTCTATTGCTGACTTGACTCGTCTGCCTGCAGCCCTGTTTGTCGTTGACGTTCTGAAGGAGCAGATTGCTGTTCGTGAGGCAAACCGTTTGGGTATTCCCGTATTTGGTATTGTTGATACAAACTCTAATCCTGACAACATCGACTTTATGATTCCTGCTAACGATGATGCTAGCAAGAGCGTAGAAGTTATCCTTGATGCTTGTTGTGCTGCTATCAACGAAGGTCTGGAAGAGCGTAAAGCTGAGAAAGCTGATAGCGATGCCGCTGCAGAGCAGGAAGATCAGCCTGTTGTAAAGCGTACGCGCAAGAAGGCTGCTGCTAAAGAGGCTGAGGCTGTTGCAGAGGACGTTGTAGAAGCTCCTGTTGAGGAAGTTGAGGCTCCCGCAGAAGAAAAGGCTGAGTAATTAATTCATTCACAAATCAATTAAAAAAGAAGACGTACTATGGACGTTACAATGACTGATATTAAGAAGCTCCGTGAGATGACTGGTGCTGGCTTAGCTGACTGCAAGAAGGCTTTGGCTGAGTCTGACGATATGGACGGTGCTGTTGCATATCTTCGTAAGAAGGGTGCCGCTGTTGCTGCTAAGCGTAGCGATCGCGAGGCTTCAGAGGGTTGTGTTCTCGTAAAGGCTGAGAATGGTTTTGGCGCTATCATCGCCTTGAAATGTGAGACTGACTTCGTGGCCAATAATGCTGATTTTGTTGCTCTTACCCAGAAAATTCTGGATGCAGCTGTTGCAGCTAAGGCTAAGTCACTCGACGAGGTAAAGGCTCTTCCTCTCGGTGATGTTACTGTTGCTGATGCTGTTACAGAACGTAGCGGTGTCACAGGCGAGAAGATGGAGCTGGATGGTTACTGCTTCATCGAGTCTGAGAATATCGCAACCTACAACCATATGAACCGCAATGGTCTTTGTACCATGCTGTCTCTGAACAAGGCTGTTGAGGATCCTACTGTCGGAAAGAACATCGCAATGCAGATTGCTAGCGCTGCTCCCGTAGCTATTGATGAGACTGGTGTTCCTCAGTCTGTAAAGGACAATGAGATTGCTGTTGCAATCGAGAAGACCAAGGCAGAGCAGATTCAGAAGGCTGTTGAGGCTGCCATCAAGAAAGCTGGTTTCAATCCCGCCCACTTCGATTCAGAGGATCATATGGAGAGCAACCAGACAAAGGGCTGGATTACAGCCGAGGATGTTGTTGCTGTTAAGAAGATTATTGCTGATGTAACAGCTGAAAAGTCTGCAAATCTGAACGAGGCGATGATTCAGAATATTGCTAAGGGCCGTCTGAACAAGTTCCTTAAGGAGAACTGTCTGATGAGCCAGGAGTATATCTGGGACAAGAACTTCACCGTTGCTTCTTACCTACAATCAGTAGATAAGGAACTGACTGTTACAGATTTCAAGCGTTTCACACTTCGTGCTGAATAATTTCTGTCACGAACTGAAATAATTATATAAAAAGAGTGAGCCTTTCGCATGATAGGTTCACTTTTTTTTATATCTTTGGCTATTGCCGAAGTTACCTGCACTCGGAAAAGGAAAGAAAAATCAACTTTTCTTTCGCTCTTCTCTCGTTTTTCCGTAACTTTGCCAGCAGAATGAAGATATTTGGGATAGGAATGAATTACCTGGAGCACAATAAAGAGCTTCATGGTACGTTATTAAATATAGAGGAGCCTGTAGTTTTTACAAAAGCCGACTCTTCTTTGCTTACGGGTGGCAAGCCGTTTTTTATCCCGGCCTATACCAGGCAGTGCGATTACGAGACGGAACTGGTGGTGCGCATCAATCATTTGGGGCGCAGTATTCCAGAGCGATTTGCACATCGGTACTATGATGAGGTATCTGTTGGAATTGACTTCACCGCTCGTGATATGCAGAAGGCACTCCGTGAGAAAGGCCTGCCTTGGGACTTATGTAAAGGATTTGATGGAAGTGCCGTAGTGGGTGAATGGCTACCGCTAAAGACAATTGGCGATGTGCAGAATATTCACTTTCATCTGGATATAAACGGGAACACAGTACAAAGTGGTTTTACTGGAGATATGGTACATGGCGTAGATAAGTTGGTCAGTTTCATCAGTCAGTTCTTTACACTTAAGACTGGAGATATCATATTTACAGGAACCCCCGTTGGCGTAGGACCAGTCCATATAGATGACCACCTTGAGGGTTATCTCGAAGAAAAGAAGGTTTTAGAGTTCAATGTTAAGTGAAATTCATTTCGTAATGAGACGCATCTTGCTATACATATTATCCTTGTTTGTCGTCATACCTATTATGGCGGAGGAAAACGGCAGATTAGAAATTACCAATCTTAATTGGGAAGAGTTGAAGATTGATTCTGTTCTGCCCGTTTATACTGAGGTGGTTCCACTTCAGATGGATTATGCATTGTATAACTACAGTGTGGCTATTGAATACCCCGAGTATGCGCCTCTTACCCAAAAGGAGACAGAGGAGGCACTGAAGTTTGATAGCCTGATAACAGAGTCGTTAAAGGTTGAGAGTTACGTGGGTGTCTCTCGTGGTGAAGGTATGTTAGACATTGCTTTTGTCCCTATTATCCGTCGTGGCAGTTCTTATCTTAAACTAGTCAGTGCTCAGATTGTCATTACTTCTACTCCAAAGCGTCAATTACACAAAGCACCTGCCAAGACTGAACGTTATGCCGCTCATTCCAAATTGCAGAGTGGCCGTTGGGTTAAAATCTCTATTACGGCAGACGGTATGTATCGTCTAACGCGTTCGGCTCTGAAGAATATGGGTTTCTCTAATCCATCCAAGGTACACCTGTATGGTTATGGTGGTCATTTGCAAAACGAGGTGCTGTTTGCTGGTGAAGAGTATGATGATATGGTTGAGGTGCCTCTTTATTACAGCTCCAAGCAGGATGCCTGGCTCTTTTGGGGAAATGGCTTGTTATACTGGAATGGAGACGAGAGAGTAACCAACTTTTATGCAAAGAACGCTTGCTATTTTCTGACAGAAGAAACAGCAGACGCCACTCCTATTACTATCGAGCCTTCTTTTGCTGGAAGGTGTGATACCATTTTCAAGAATTTTACGGATCATGTGCTATACGAAAAGGACGAGTATGCATGGTATCACGGAGGTCGTAGTCTGTTCGAAAACACCAATTACGTTAATAACAATTCCCATACCTATAGCCTTCAGACCATTGATCCTGAGTATGAAGACAGTTTAACTAAATTGAAAGTTGTTTTCTCTGCCTCTAATAAGAGTTCCACCAAAATGACCACTTCGGTAAATGGTACACAAATGGGAACAATGACTCTGCTGCCAACAGAATTATATATTTACGGTACGGCAACCACGGCCAATTACGATTTGAGCAAGTTAGAGCGTACCACGAATTGGAATGTTCGATTGACCTCGACAGCAGGACAGAATGCACGACTGGATTATCTTTCTCTTACCTACAAAAGAAAACTCAAGCCTTCTTCTGGTTATGTTGCATTTAGCCAAATCGAACCAAATGTGTCAGACAGTATTCTTATGGCAGAAGGTCCTGGTGGCAGCAGGTTCGATATAGAGGGTACAGGACTAAAGGTGATGCGTGTCGGTTGTCCTGGCGACCCGGCAACTCTTATCGAGGGGACTCAAAACGGTTCCACATATTCTGTAACAGTAGAAGATCCTACACGTCAGTATGTGGCTTTCGACGAAAGTTATGAGTTCCCGGAGCCTTCGTACGTAAGTACAATTGTCAATCAAGACCTGCATGCCCTCGACAGTGTAGATATGGTTATCATTATTCCTACTAGCGGGAAGCTATTGGATCAAGCAAAGCGTTTAGTGGAAGCGCACGAAAAGTACGACGGATTGAGATGTGCTATTGTCTATGCCAACCAGGTTTACAACGAGTTTTCTAGCGGGACTCCCGATGCTACTGCCTATCGACGTCTCATGAAGATGTTGTATGATAAGGCGGGAAATTCCGATGATGCCCCTAAGTATTTGCTTCTCTTTGGCGATGCAGCCTGGGACAACCGTATGATAAGCGTACAGTGGATGAAATATTCGCCCGATGATTACTTGCTATGCTATCCAAGCGAGAACAGCTTCAGTGATACTAGGAGTTTTGTAATGGAAGACTATTTTGGCTTACTCGATGATGGTGAGGGCACAAATGTTCTCAGGGATAAACCAGACCTTGGCATAGGACGTTTCCCTGTTACCTCAAATGCCGATGCCAAGGTTATGGTGGATAAGACTATCACTTATTTGAGTCGGAAAAATGCCGGTGGGTGGAAAAACCTTGTTTATCTTTTAGGAGATGATGGCGATGAGAACCAGCACATGAGATATGCTGATGATGTTGCCGAACTTGTCAAGAAAACATACCCCGAGATGGAGGTCCGTAAGATTATGTGGGATGCCTACAAGATTGAGAGTACAGCCAGTAACCTCTCTTATCCCACATGTACGCAGGATATTAAGAGAGCCATGAAAGAAGGTGCCTCGGTGATTAATTATGTGGGGCATGCTGCCGCTTATGGCATGAGCCATGAATTTGTTCTTCGAGTAAGTGATTTTACTGAACCCTGTGGTGATAAATTAGCGTTGTGGGTTACGGCAGCCTGTGATGTAATGCCTTTCGATGGTCAGGTGGAAAACGTGGGTGAAACAGCTGTTCTGAATCCTAATGGCGGGGCTTTGGCATTCTATGGTACGGCACGTACTGTCTATGCTACCCAAAACTTATATATGAATCGTTACTTTATGAGGTATTTGTTTGGAGCAGATGCTAAAGGAAGAAGATATAGAGTGGGTGATGCTATTCGTTTAGCCAAGAACGCATTGATAACGGGCAACATGGAGTCATCTTACCGCGAGAATAAACTGCAGTATGCTTTGTTAGGTGACCCATCGTTAGAGTTTGGCGAGCCTTTGCAGAAGGTAATCTTAGACAGTATAAATGGCACTAGTCTCACCTCTTCTTCTAATATTCCTCTTAAGGCAGGACAACGTGTCCGTCTGTCGGGGCATATAGTTGATACGAAAGGTGACTTGAAGACTGATTTCACAGGAACCATGACGGCCAGAATGTATGACAATGAAGAAACTATTATCTGTCATAACAATCAGGCTGCTAAATCAGTTTTTACCTTCAAGGACCGTACCAATATTTATGCTAGCCAAGACAGCGTAGTCGATGGGAAATTTAACTTGGAATTTGTTATTCCTATTGATATCAACAATAGTAACGAGGCTGGCCGCTTCGCCTTCTTTGCCCTAAATAACGAGCGTACTATGGAAGCAAACGGATATAACCAGAAATTCCTTTTAGGCGGAAGGGAGGCAGAAGAGAAGGATACTATAGGACCTCAGATTCTTGCCGGCTTGAACTCTGAAGAGTTTGCAAATGGCGGAACCGTCAACAAAACGCCTTACTTTATAGCTAACCTAAAGGACGAAAGCGGTATTAATTACAGTGGAAATGGAATTGGGCACGATTTGGTTCTATGCGTGGATAACGATGTAGACAAAACATATACGTTGAACAGTTATTATGTGCAGGAGTTTGGCGACTTTACTAAAGGTACTGTATCTTATGTCTTGCCTGAGTTAGAGGCCGGTCCTCATACCCTTACTTTCCGCGCATGGGATGTTCTCAACAATACTAATGTAGTATCTTTGGATTTTGTCGTCGATCCTACTGTAGCACCTAACATATTTAGTCTTACGGCAAGTCAGAATCCTGCCAGAACAAGTACGAACTTCCTTATATCATATGACCTTGCGGGGTCAGACTGTGAATTTACACTCGAAGTATTCGACTTTTCGGGCCGACGTGTTTGGTATCATCAAGAACAAGGAAGTTCTTCTGGCGGGCTATACACTATTCCGTGGAATCTTTGCACCAATGCCGGAGCCAAATTATTTACGGGAATTTACTTCTATCGATGTCAGATGACGAGCGGCGATAGCAAGAAAGTGTCAAAAACGCAAAAAATTGTTATTTTAAACAATAAATAAAGAAAAACAGAGTTTTTATATTGTATGGAAACAACAAATTATAAAAAGATAACTCTGCTTTTATCTGTGTTGCTTAGCATCACAGTTGTTAAGGCACAGGACGTGAAGAATGTATTCAACCCTGAACAATATGGTGTAACCTCATTGGCTATAGCTCCAGATGCCCGTGGTGGTTCTATGGGTGATTTAGGTGCTGCTACAGAGGCCGATGTCTTTTCCCAATATTGGAATCCAGCCAAGTATCCTTTTAATGTAGCCCGTGCAGGAGTAGGTATTAGTTATACCCCTTGGTTACGTAAGTTGGTAAGTGATATTAATTTGGCTAATGTGTCAGGTTTCTATCGCATAGGCGATTACTCAGCCGTGTCAGCATCACTTAGGTTTTTTAGCCTTGGAGAGGTGTATCTTAGCGATATGAACGACATGACCATCAAACCATACGAGTTGGCTTTTGATGTCGGATATAGCCGTATGTTGAGTCAGTGCTTCTCAATGGGCGTAAACTTACGTTTTATATACTCTGATATTAAGTATGATTATACTTCAGAGAGTAGTGCCGGAAAAGCATTTGCTGCTGATATCGCTATGTATCGTTTGGGATACTTTATGATGGGTAACCGAGAGTGTAGTCTTGGATGGGGTATCAACATTAGTAATATTGGTAGCAAGATTTCATTCGGAGGTTCTGATGATTCAGAGTTCATCCCAACTAACTTGCGTTTGGGCCTGAACTTTACTGTTCCCTTTAATGAGTACAACAAATTTAGCATCGCATTTGATGCAAATAAGTTGTTGATTCCTACTTATCCAAAACAACAAGAGGGTGAAGCCGAGAATGATTATCTTGATCGTGTTCAGCGTGATTACTATGACATCTCTCCCATAGCCGGTATCTTCAAAAGTTTTGGTGATGCTCCTGGTGGATTCAAAGAGGAGATGCAGGAAATCCGATGGAGTATCGGTTGCGAGTACACTTATAACGACCGTTTCATGCTTCGTGCCGGTTATCATCACGAGTCTGAAAACAAGGGTAACCGTAAGTATTTTACCGTTGGTGCCGGTTTCCACATGAGTGTTTTTACTATAGATGCAGCATACTGCTTTAGTACTGCTCAGACCAATCCTCTTGACCAGACCATGCGATTTTCTCTTGGTTTTGATTTGGATGGCATGCGCGACCTCTTTGGTAAGATGAGGAGAAGAAGGTAAGTCAGGCCTCTATTAAAACCGTGGCATAGGCTGAGATACCTTCTTCACGTCCGGTGAAGCCTAACTTCTCAGTTGTAGTGGCCTTGATGCTTACGTCATCAATGTCTATGTCCATTACCTGAGCCAGACGTTCCTGCATCGCAGGGATGTGGGCTTTCAATTTGGGGCGCTCAGCGCATATGGTGGCATCTATATTGCCCACCTTGTAGCCTTTGGCGGCAATCAGGCTGATAGTCTTACGGAGCAGAATTTTACTGTCTATATTATGAAACTCCTGGCTGTTGTCAGGGAAATGATAACCGATGTCGCGCATGTTGGCTGCTCCCAGAAGAGCATCGCAGATAGCATGAATAAGAACATCGGCATCACTATGGCCCAGCAAGCCGTGTGTGTGTTCCAGGCGTATGCCGCCCAACCAAAGCTCACGTCCTTCTACCAGTTTGTGAACGTCGAATCCAAAACCAACTCTAATCTTCATAATAGCTATTCCTTTTTATTTCTTCCCAAACAGCAGGGGGGAGCCCCTCGCCATGGTAATCTGGCTTGTTGATGTTTTCTCTTATTTCAGTACTGCTGATATTAATTAGTGGCGTGTCGGCTATCGTAACACCCTCAGGAATGTCCTTCAGTTCGTATCCGGGTCTTGGGTAAACTATTACTTTATGATGTGCCAGTATTTCTTCGCTCTTGTACCACATCGGGAAACGCTCCCAGTTGTCGGCTCCTATAATCAAGATGAATTCCCTTTCTGGGAAAGCGTGATGTAAGTGTTCCAGAGTGTGAACCATATAGGAAGGGCGGGGCAGGTGGAACTCAAAGTCACTGACCGTCAGTCCGGGAATACCCTTTACTGCCAGCTTTGCCAGTTGAAGTCTTGCATTATCATCCAGCAGTTGTTGGTTTACCTTAAAAGGATTTTGTGGAGACACAAGCAGCCACATCTCGTCGATAAGATGGGTATCCAGCAAGGCACGGCTAAGTTGTATGTGCCCGTTGTGGATGGGGTTGAAACTTCCTCCGTACAGACCTGTCTTCATTTATTAAGGAAATCTGTCAGAATCTCTACGGCCTCTTGTTTGGCTGTTTCCAAGTCATCGTTTACCAGGATCCGATCGAATTGAGGGGCGAAACTCATTTCATATGCTGCTTTCTCCAATCGAACCTTTATCTGTTCGGGGGTGTCGGTATTTCTTCCCTCCAGCCTTTTCTTCAGTTCTTTAATGCTTGGTGGTTGAATAAATAAACTCAGGGCGCGCTCGCCATAAAACTTTTTTATGTTGCAGCCACCTTTTACATCAACGTCGAATACTACGTTCTGCCCAGCTTTCAACTGCTTTTCTACCTGTTCCTTCAAGGTACCGTAAAAACGGTTTGGATAGACCTCTTCGTATTCTAGGAATTCATTGTTCTGGATGCGTTGGCGGAACTCATCGGGTGAGAGAAAGAAATATTCCACTCCGTGCTTTTCCTCTCCACGTGGAGGACGACTTGTTGCACTGATACTGAAAACCAATTGGAACTCGGGGTGTTCTTTCATCAGATACTGAACAATGGTGCTTTTTCCGCTACCACTGGGCGCTGATACAATAATAAGTTTTCCGCTTCCCATATTACATTACATTTAAAACCTGTTCCTTGATTTGTTCCAGTTCATCCTTCATCTTTACCACAATGTTCTGCATCTCAGCCTGATTACTTTTGCTACCAGTGGTATTGATTTCACGCCCCATTTCTTGGGCAATAAAGCCTAGTTTCTTGCCTTGTCCGTGTCCTTCCTCCATTGTTTGGCGGAAGTAACGTAAGTGGTTGGTCAGACGTTGTTTTTCCTCGTTTATGTCCAGCTTTTCTATGTAGTAAATCATCTCTTGTTCGAGGCGGTTACGGTCGTATTCTACTTCGGGAATAGCTTGCAGGGCATCTACCAGTTTTTGGCGAATTTTTTCCGTCCTGTTTGTCTCGAATGGTTCAATACTGGTCAACAATGTGGCAATATTATCCAGTTTCTCCTCAAATTTCTTCTGTAAAGCCAAACCTTCCTGTTTGCGGAAGTCCACCAGTTGTTGTATTGCTTTCTCCACGACGTTTTTCGCAACAGCCCATTCTTCTTCTGTAAGTTCTTGGATTTCTGTCTTACTCAAGACATCGGGCATTCGCAGCAGAACAGTCCAGATGTTCTCAGGTTCTTCAATATCGTATTTGTCTGCAATATCTTTAATCTGTTTATAATAGTTGGCAATTAACTCTCCGTTGATAGATGCTGCATTTTGAACTTCTGATTGTTCAATCCAAAGATTGAATTCCACTTTTCCACGTTCCAAAGCCTGAGCAATAAGAGCGCGTACTTCCATTTCTTTTTCTCGGTAGATGGGAGCAAGTCTGGTCGAGAGGTCCAGTGCTTTACTATTCAGTGATTTAACCTCTGCATTTATCTTTTTTCCTTGGAATTCGGCCGAGGCTTTTCCGTATCCCGTCATTGATTGTATCATATTTTCTCAACAATTTTCTGCAAAAGTACGGAAATAATGGCAAAAAATAGTAATTTTGTGGCGAAATTTAAATGTAAGTTCAACGAATGCCCTGTATTCTACATATTGAGACCAGCACAAAAGTGTGTTCAGTTGCTCTTAGCGAAGATGGTAAACTCCTTTATCACCACGAGGATTATGATGGTCCCGGCCATTCAGAATCAACTGGTGTATATGTTGATGAGGCCTTGTCATTTGCCAATAGTCATGCTATTCCAGTAGATGCGGTGGCTGTTAGCATGGGTCCTGGCAGCTATACGGGTTTAAGAATTGGTGTTTCTCTAGCTAAGGGTGTCTGTTATGGTCGTGCTTTACCGTTGATAGCAATTCCTACGCTGAAGATTCTTTGTGTACCTGTACTTCTTGGTAAGGAAGAACTCCCAGACGATGCTTTGTTGGTTCCGATGATAGATGCCCGTAGAATGGAAGTGTATTCTGCCGTTTATGATCGTGCTCTTAAAGAAGTACGTCCGATTCAGGCCGATGTGGTTACAGCAGAAACCTATTCTGAGTACCTGAGTCGTGGGCCGGTATATTTCTTTGGCAATGGTGCCCTTAAGTGTCAGCAATTCATTCAGCATCCAAATGCCCATTTTATTGAAGACATCCATCCTTTGGCCCAGAATATGTTTCCACTTGCAGAGCGTTGCATGCACCTAAAGGAGTTTCAAGATGTAGCATACTTTGAACCTTATTATTTAAAAGAATTTATAGCGATTAAATCAAAACCGGTTTTGTAATGCAATATAATACACAGAGAGAACAGTTGGTAATGCCTGAGTATGGACGTGGTATTCAGTATATGGTGGATTTGGCCATTTCCTTGCCCGATAAGGAGGAACGTCAGCGTTGTGCTAACACAATCGTATCTATTATGTCCCGTGTTCAGCCGGAGAATGCCGGTGCTGCTGATTACGAGGTCCGTCTTTGGAATCACCTTGCAAAAATATCACGCTATAAGCTCGATATTGACTATCCCGTGGAAATTATTCCTGAGATGGAGGCCATGGAACACCCCAAGCCGTTACCTTACCCAATGAAAAAGATTCGCCGTCGTCATTACGGACATTTGGTGGAGAATGCTTTGCAATATGCTCAGACGTTACCGGATGGCGAGGAGCGTAATGCATTGGTAGGTATGGTTGCAAACCAGATGAAACAGAATCTTTTTGTGTGGAATCGAGATTCTATGGATGAGAATCTGGTGATGCAGGATATTAAACGTTATTCAGATGGTCTGTTAGAGTTGCCTTCAGATTTCCATTTCGCTACTGTCGGCATTCCCTCTAATGCCCAGTTGGCTAATAATGGTAAGAGTAAAAAGAAAAAGCGTTAAGTCTCATCTCTCATTTACTATTTGTATATGTCATCATTTATCATAGAAGGCGGGCACCGATTAAAAGGAGAGATTGTTCCCCAAGGGGCCAAGAATGAAGCGCTGCAGGTTCTCTGTGCTACTTTGCTTACCTCTCAGCCTGTTCGAATAAAAAACCTTCCTGATATTGCCGATGTCAACAATCAGATTCGTCTTCTCAGGGATATAGGTGTCAAAGTTGCTGAAAATGCCACTGGAGATTATACATTCCAGGCAGACAGCGTTGATACAAATATCCTGCATACTGATGATTTTCTCCTTCGTTGCGGAAGTCTCCGTGGTAGTGTTATGCTTCTTGGGCCGCTATTGTCCCGTTTTGGTAGGGCAGAGGTGGCACGTCCGGGTGGAGATAATATCGGTCGTCGTCGTTTGGATACCCATTTCTTGGGCTTACAGAAGCTTGGCGGTCAGTTTCAGTATGATACAGAACGAGGTGCCTTTACTATTACAACAGATGGATTGAAGGGCTGCTATATGCTTCTCGATGAGGCTTCTGTAACTGGAACGGCCAATATTGTTATGGCTGCTGTTCTGGCAGAAGGTACTACTACTGTTTATAATGCTGCTTGTGAACCTTATATTCAACAGCTTTGCCGTTTGCTCAACAAAATGGGGGCCCGCATAAGTGGTATAGGTAGTAATCTGTTGACCATTCAGGGTGTTTCTGAGTTGAGAGGTGCTGAACACACCATACTGCCTGATATGATTGAGGTAGGTTCCTTTATAGGAATGGCAGCAATGGTTGGCGACGGTGTGCTTATCAAGGGTGTAGCTTACGAGGAGTTGGGAATTATCCCAGACACCTTCCGTCGTTTGGGTATTGAAGTTCAGCATAAAGGTGATGATATTTTTGTTCCTCGTCACGAACGTTACCAAATAGAGTCGTTCCTTGACGGATCCTTTATGACTATTTCAGATGCTCCCTGGCCAGGTCTTACCCCTGACCTCTTGAGTGTTCTTTTAGTTGTCAGCACGCAGGCTAAGGGCTCTGTACTTATTCATCAGAAGATGTTCGAGAGTCGTCTCTTTTTTGTGGATAAGCTCATAGATATGGGAGCGCAGATTATTCTTTGCGATCCTCATCGTGCTGTCGTGGTCGGCCATAATCACAAGCTTCCCCTGCATGCACGTCGTATGACGAGTCCTGACATTCGTGCCGGTATAGCCTTGCTCATTGCGGCTATGAGTGCTGAAGGTACTAGCAGAATCGAGAATATTGGGCAGATTGACCGTGGTTATCAGTATATTGAGGAGCGTTTGAATGCTCTTGGTGCAAATATAAAGAGAGTAGAGTGACTCCTCCTTGCGCCCGAGAGGAGTGATATAAACGAGGAATGATAAAGATATGATAAAAGAATCGGAAGTATATAAGATAGGAAGCATTACCCGTACACATGGTGTTCGTGGCGAGGTCTCTCTCTCGTTTACCGACGATGTATGGGACCGTGCCGATGCCGATTATCTGGTATTGCGCATAGATGGAATCTTAGTCCCTTTTTTTATAGAGGAATATCGTTTCCGGTCAGATACTACTGCTCTCGTTAAGTTTCAGGATTATGATTCTGCCGATGCCGCCAAAGAACTTTGTGGTTGCGATGTGTATTTTCCTCAAACTCTTACACCCGCACCAGATAAAGATAGTGACATTTCTTGGCGCTACTTTACAGGTTTTCATGTTGTGGATGAGCAAAAGGGTGATTTAGGAGAGATAACATACGTAGATGATAGTACGCAAAATGTACTCTTTCATGCCGGTGAGTACCTTATACCTGCCACCGATTCGTTCATATCCCATATTGATCACCATGCACGAATTATTACTATGCAGTTGCCAGAAGGACTGCTTGATTTGTAAGTAAATGAAGAATTGAGAATGAAAAAAATATGTATATTAGGCTCTACAGGTAGTATTGGAACCCAGACACTTCAGGTGATAGAAGGGCATCCCGACCTCTTTGAGGCTTATGTGCTTACAGCCAACTCGCAGGCCGATCTTCTTATTCAGCAGGCCCGTAAGTTTCAGCCGGCTGCAGTTGTCATTGCCGATGAGAGCAAATACCAGTATGTACAGGATGCTTTAGCAGCTGAGCCAATTCAGGTGTATGCCGGAGCCGATGCACTCTGTCAAGTGGTACAGATGGAACCCGTAGATGTGGTACTTACTGCTCTGGTGGGTTTTAGCGGTCTGCGTCCTACCATCAGCGCCATTAAGGCAAAGAAAACTATTGCTTTGGCAAATAAGGAGACATTGGTAGTTGCCGGTGAGCTGATTACCGGCCTCTGCCTGCAGAATCATGTGCCTATCCTGCCAGTTGACAGCGAGCACAGTGCCATCTTCCAGAGTCTGATGGGCGAGCAGAGCGAGATAGAGAAGATTATCCTTACTGCCAGTGGCGGCCCCTTCCGCAATTTTACCAAGGAGCAGTTGCGGAATGTCACGCCTACTATGGCCCTCAAGCATCCCAATTGGGATATGGGTGCCAAGATAACTATTGATAGCGCCAGTATGATGAACAAAGGATTCGAAGTCATAGAGGCCCGTTGGCTCTTTGATGTAGCACCCGAGCAGATTCAGGTTGTAGTACATCCTCAGAGCATCATCCATAGTGGCGTGCAGTTCAAGGATGGAGCTGTAAAGGCGCAGTTAGGAGCACCTGATATGCGTGTACCCATTCAATTGGCTCTTTCTTATCCCGAGCGTTTGGAGAGCAATTTCCCCCGTTTGGACTGGTGGCAGATGAAGGACCTTACCTTCGAACGTCCCGATGAGGAGAAGTTCCGTTGTCTTCACATGGCTTACGAGGCGATCCGTATGGGCGGTAATGCGGCTTGTATCCTTAATGCTGCTAACGAGGTTGTTAACCTTGCTTTCCGTCAGGAACGTTGTGGTTTCCTTCAGATGGCAGATGTGATAGAGAAAACCCTGCAGACGGTCTCTCACCAAGAACAGTCTACACTTGAGGATTACCTGGCATGCGATGCTGAGTCTCGTCAGGTCGCTGCCTCACTCATTAAATAGAAATAAGGTAAAAAGGAAAAATATATGGAAGTAGTTCTGATAAAAGCATTGCAGCTTCTGTGCTGTCTAAGTTTGTTGGTTGTCCTACATGAGGGAGGACATTTCGGCTTCTCTAAGCTTTTTGGTGTTAAGGTCGAGAAGTTCTATATGTTCTTCGACTATAAGTTCCACCTCTTTAGCACGCGTTCCAAGTGGTTCACCCGTTTGTTTCCCCATTTCAAGAATAATGAAACGGAATACGGTATTGGCTGGATTCCCCTTGGCGGATATGTCAAGATTTCCGGCATGATAGACGAAAGTATGGACTTGGAGCAAATGAAACAACCTGCCAAGCCCAATGAGTTCCGTTCCCAGAAGGTATGGAAGCGTTTCTTCATTATGTTTGGTGGTGTGCTGATGAACTTCCTTACCGCCTGGTTCTTGTACAGCGTGGTTATGTTTACGTGGGGAAGAGACTTTATCCCTATGCGCAACGTGACTCAGGGCTTCCAGTTTAGTAGCGAGGCTCAGCGTGTCGGTTTCCGTAATGGTGACATTCCCGTTGCTGTAGATGGCAAGGAGATTTCAGAGTATAGCACAGCCATCGTTCGTACACTCTCAAACGCATCGGTAGTAACAGTGCTTCGCGATGGCAAGGAGGTAGATTTACAGATGCCTTCCGATGGCCTTAATATGTTGGAGATGATACAGAGCGTACCTCCTTTCATAGCTCCTGTAGCACCAGCTTTGGTAGATAGTGTGTTGCCTGGCTCTGCTGCCGATAAGGCAGGCTTCCAGAAGGGTACACGACTCTTGGGTGTGAATGGCAAGGAGATTGCTACTTGGACCGATTTCGACTGTGAGGTTACGCTTCGTCGTCAGGATGTGCTTGCAGCTCCCGGTTGCACACATGCCGATAGTCTCAAGCAGCGTCAGTTGCTGGTGGTTTATCAGTTGCCAGATGAGGCCCAGCCTGATACCGCTCAACTCGAGCTCGACGAAAAGTATTTGATGGGAGTCAATCGTATGATTCCTTTCCAGAAAGAGCATGCCTCTTATACCCTTCTCTCTTGTATTCCTGCTGGTTTGCAGCAGGGATGGCGTACACTTTGTGGGTACGTTAACGACCTCAAGTACGTTGCCAGTGCCGAGGGAGCCAAGAGTGTAGGCTCTTTCATCACTATAGGTAATATCTTCCCTTCAGCTTGGGATTGGGAGCAGTTCTGGTTGCTTACCGCCTTTATCAGTATAATCTTGGCTGTGATGAACATTTTGCCTATCCCTGGCTTGGATGGTGGTCACATTATGTTCCTCCTGTGGGAGGGTATCACAGGCAAGCAGCCTTCTGATAAGGCGGCAGAGTGGTTCGAGAAAATTGGAATCGGCTTGCTTGTCTTGCTCATGCTACTGGCCTTTAGTAATGATATACGTAACTTTATCCTCCCTATGTTTGGATTTTGATTTATTATGAGAAAAACAATCTTTTCCCTTTCGGCACTACTTCTTCTTTTAAGTGCTTGTGGTAGTGATAATACCAGCGAGAACGCTGCTCGTCTGCTCTCTGATGCCCGTATTGCTCTACGGTATAAACATTATGCCGAGGCAAAGGATTCTATTCTTTCCCTGCGTCAGAAGTATCCTACCGCTATAGAGGCCCGCAAACAGGCCATTCTCTTGCTGGACAGTATTGAAATGGCAGCAGCTGCGGATAGTATGCAGAATGCTCAGGGGGAGGAATGGGAGCGCCTGCACATCAAGCAGCAGTTCTTTGAACGTAAACTTATGGAGGACAAAAAGAAGGACGCAGAATGAAGCATCTCACGGAAGAAGATCTTGCCGGTCTGTTTGATACTCCCATATTCCGTGCTATTGGCGAGGTGGCGGACCAACTGGGACTTCACTGTTATGCAGTGGGTGGATATGTGCGTGACCTCTTCTTGGATCGCCCGTCTAAAGATATAGACTGTGTGGTGGTTGACCCAAGATGTTCAACGTCAGCCGACTCTCAACTCTTAACCCTCAACTCTCAACTCTCAACTTCCAATGATGGCCCTGGTATTCGTGTGGCAAAGGCTTTAGGCAAACGGTTGGGAAAAGGAGCACACGTGAGTGTTTTTCGTAACTTCGGTACAGCGCAGGTTAAATGGAAAGACCAGGAAGTGGAGTTTGTGGGGGCGCGTCGTGAGAGCTATAATCGTGACAGCCGTAAGCCTATTGTGGAGGACGGAACGTTGGAAGATGATTTGGACCGTCGGGATTTTACTATCAATGCCTTGGCATATTGCTTAACGTCAGAAGGGCTGGTTGATGGAAAGCGGCTTATTGATCGTTTTGGTGGCTTGTGGGATATGGAGGACGGACTTATAGCTACTCCTCTTGATCCGGATATCACCTTCAGCGATGACCCTTTGCGAATGATGCGCTGTATTCGCTTCGCCACCCAATTACGTTTCCAGATTGAGGACGAGACACAAGAAGCACTCAGCCGTAATGCCGAACGCATAAAAATAATCTCTCAGGAGCGTATCATTGACGAACTCAATAAGATTATGATGGCTCAGCATCCCAGTATAGGTTTCGATTATTTACAGCGTTGTGGCATCTTGCAGATTATTATGCCAGAGCTTTCCGCCCTTGATATCGTTGAAGAAAGGAATGGCAGAGCCCATAAAAATAATTTTTATCATACGCTTGAGGTCCTTGAGAATGTGGCCTCACCCTTAGCCCTTCTCCGAGGAGAGGGGAGTAAAGAAAGCCTCCCTCCTCGGGGGGAGGTTGAAGGGGGGCTCTGGCTCCGCTGGGCCGCCCTTTTGCACGATATCGGCAAACCACGCAGCAAGCGTTGGGAAGAGAAAGTCGGTTGGACCTTCCATAACCATAATTATATAGGTCAGAAGATGGTTGCTCCTATTTTCCGACGTATGAAGTTGCCGCTCGATGAACGCCTGACGTATGTTGAGAAACTGGTGGGTCTGCACATGCGTCCCATAGCCATTGCCGATGATGTGGTCACAGATTCTGCTGTGCGCCGACTGCTTTTCGAGGCAGGCGAGGATATTGACGACCTGATGCTCCTTTGCGAGGCTGATATCACCAGCAAGAATATGCAGAAAAAACAGCGCTTCCTGGATAACTTCCAGTTGGTGCGCGAGAAGTTGGCTGACCTTCAGGCCCGCGACAACTATCGTACTTGGCAGAATCCTATCACGGGCGAGGAAATTATGGAAACCTTTGGCCTTAAACCTTGTCGGGAAATTGGTGTACTCAAACAGGCCGTCAAGGATGCCATTTGGGATTCTGTCATTCCCAATGACCATGATGCCGCCCGCCAGTTTATGCTCCAAAAAGCAGCCGAGATGGGACTGAATATAGTTGAAAGTTGATAGTTGATTGTTGAAAGTCTGTTTTAGAAGTTTAAAAGTCTGACGTTTAATTCCAATCTGCCATGAAAACCTTTCAATTCTCTGGTTTTAAATTTCAATTCCCAATTCTCGTCCTTCTCCTTTTGTCCTTACGAGGTAGTGCTTATGCGCTTCCCATCGAGGCGCGCCTCAGTACTCTGGCTACGCCAACCATGAAAAAGTTATTCTATAATATCTCTACAGATAAATGTTCATACCAGCCTGAAGAAAGCATCACCTTCTCCCTCTCAGCTTCTCCTATAGCTGATCTGAGGGTAAGATATCGTCATTTGGCTGATGTGGAGTGTGATACTCTTCTTACAACCAAGACGTGGACTTGGATTGCTCCCCCTCAGGATTTTCAGGGCTATCTGGTCGAGGTCTATACTACCGACGGTACTACCGATCTTATTCACGGTACCATAGCCATAGATGTCTCTTCAGATTGGAAGCACTTTCCTCGTTATGGTTTTGTAGCTACTTTTGGCAGTGATAAGACAGCCAGTGTAGTAAAGAATGAGATGACCAAACTTAATCGTTATCACATCAATGCCGTGCAGTTTCAGGATTGGCATTCTTCTCACGACTGGCCCTTGGGTGGAACTCGTGAGAAACCTCTCTCCAATTATAAAGACATTGCTAACCGTACCATCTCTTTAAATGCTGTCAAGAATTATATCTCGCGTCAGCATCTTTTTGGTATGAAAAGTTTTTTCTACAACCTATGTTTTGGCGTATTGGACGGTTACGAATCACGTGGTGTTAAGGAAGAATGGTTAGCCTTTAAAGATAGAAACCATACACAGAAAGACAAGCACGACCTGCCTGATTCATGGAAGAGCGATATTTATTTGGCTAATCCCGCAAACTCCGAGTGGCAAGCCTTCTTGGCAGACCGTAACGATGATGTATATGCCTGCCTGGATTTCGATGGATATCAGATAGACCAACTTGGGAATCGTGGAACCTTATATAATTATAACGGTACACAACTCAACCTCCCTTCCGGATATTCATCTTTTATACGGGCCATGAAGGAACGTCATCCAGAGAAACGTCTGGTCATGAATGCTGTGTCAGAGTACGGAGCTAAGGAGATAGGACGGACTGGTCTTGTGGATTGTTTCTACAACGAGGTCTGGGGATGTCATAGCGGTGATGCTCTAACAAACTCCGAAGCTAAGTTTGCTAATCTTAAAAACATTATTCAGAATAATCGCTCGTATAAAGCCGATCTTCAAACTGTCTTTGCTGCCTACATGAACTATTGTTGCGATAACAGCAATTTCAATACGCCAGGAGTTGTAATGACGGATGCTGTTATGTTTGCCCTTGGAGGCTCGCATTTAGAATTGGGGGGCGATCACATGCTCTGCCGTGAGTATTTCCCCTATACGGGTCAGAAGACGACATCAGAATTGGAAGACTGGATGATTCATTATTACGATTTTCTAACGGCCTACGAGAACCTGCTTCGTGGTAGTTGGAAAGAGAACGCAATCATTAAAGTCAGTTCTACAGCTGTCGCGGTAAATAAGTGGGAGCCTGTAAACCAGCGGGTTACACAGATAGCTCGCGATGTAGAAGGCAGAAAGGTTATTCATCTACTTAACTTCTGTACGCAAGAGAGTAGTAAGGTCAAAGATCCCGCCTATCTTCTTTGTTGGCATGATAGAGACGGAATTCGTCCTTGGCCTGTCGAACATAAAGAACTTGCTCTCACCATCTCTGGTCTCACTTCTTTGGGCAAGATTCGTAGGCTATGGGTTGCTTCCCCCGACTATATGGGTGGTGCTGTGCAGGAAATAACAGACTATTCGTTTTTTTCCGGTGTATTACGCTTTACTCTTCCTGCTCTTCAGTTCTGGACGATGATAGTGGTGGAGCCGGAATCTACAGACCCGGATGCCCTTGTTCATATTCCTGTAGATCAATATGTTACTCCCACAACTTATACCCTTTCCGGTAGAGTGACTTCTTTCAATACGCGCGGAATTGTAGTCCAAAAGGGCAGGAAAAAGATGCAACAATAAAAAATCAGTTTAAATATCATGAAAAAGAGATTATTAGTGCTGTCGGTATTGTTACCGATTCTCCATTTTACTCCGGTTATGGCTCAAGAGGCCAACTATGACGAAGAGAAAGTACCAGTATACTCATTACCGGACCCTTTGCTCTGTGCTGACGGGAAATATGTGAACAGCGTAAAGGATTGGGAGCGAAAACGTAGGCCGGAACTTTTGCAACTGTTTGCAGATAAAGAGTATGGCCGTACACCTAAAAACAAGATAAAGACCTCTTGGCAGTTAATTCGTAAGAATCCCCAGGCTTTGGGAGGATTGGCCACTTCAGAACAGGTGATGCTTACTTTTAAGGGGCAAGGACAAGAACGAAAGGCTCTCTTGCTAGCCTATATTCCTAACCAACGAAATGGTCGTGTTCCTGTTTTCATTGGCTATAATTTCATGGGAAACCATAGCCTTACTACAGATTCTACAATATGCTACTCACCTTTTTTTGAACAGATAACCGACAAAGCAAGCCCGCTTCTTAAACGTAACGCCCAGTTTTCTCGTTGGCCTCTGGAAGATGTTGTGCGAAGAGGATATGCCGTTGTAACCATGTGTTATCAGGATATCTTTCCTGACAGGGCAGACGGTACGTCGTCCAGTATCATCCCACTGTTTCCGGAAAATCAGGATGGCGAATCCCGTTGGCAGGCGTTAGGCGCCTGGGCTTGGGGAAGTAGCCGTATTGCGGACTGGGTTCAGCGCCAGCCATGGGCTAATGCCAGCCAACTTGTCATCATCGGCCATTCACGGCAAGGAAAAGCTGCTATATGGGCAGGAGTTCAGGATGAGCGTTTCCAGGTGGTAATCTCCAACAACTCCGGTTGCGGTGGCGCAGCTCTTTCAAAGCGAACCTTCGGCGAGACTGTAGGACGTATTACCCGTTCTTTCCCACATTGGTTCTGTCCTGCTTTCTCAAAATATTCAGGTAACGAACAGGAATTGCCTTTTGATCAACACGAACTGCTTGCGTTGATAGCACCTCGTCGGCTTTACGTTGCCAGTGCCGAAGAAGATCGCTGGGCTGACCCGCGCGGAGAGTTTCTTGCTGCCCAGGCAACGTCTCCCGTCTATGCCCTATATGGGTTAAAGGGTATTGAAGGCACTGCTATGCCAACTGTTCATCAGCCTATCCAGAACCAAGTGGCTTATCATATCCGTGCAGGAAAACATGATGTTACCGCTTACGATTGGCATAGGTATATGGATTTCTGCGACCGTGCATTTGACCACCCGAATCCTACACTCCGGCCTAGTCTTTCTTCTGCACCTCTGGCAGGTCATGTTCTGGTGATAGGCATAGATGGATGGGGAAGCTATAGTCTTTCTAAAGCCCATGATATTCCTAATATCCGTTCGTTGATGGCTCAAGGGTGTTATACACTCAAGAAACGTTCTGTGCTACCATCCAGCTCGGCTGTCAACTGGGCCTCGATGTTTAATGGTTCTTGTCCAGAATTCCACGGCTATACGGAATGGGGTTCGCAGACACCAGAAATTCCTTCCATAGAACTGAATGAGCATAATATATTTCCTACCATCTTCTCATTACTGCGTAAAACCCGTCCTGATGCCGTTACAGGTTGCCTGGCAGAATGGGGCGGTATAAAGCACGTAGTTGATTCGCTGTCCATTAACAATTATTCTGTTGCTGCAAATTGGGAAAAAGATCATGGCGAGCTATGTAGGATGGCAGAAGCTTTCATCAAGCAAAGTAAGCCTACTCTTTTGGCTGTTTGCTGGGACCAACTTGACCATACAGGACATGCAGATGGACATGATACTCCTGCTTATTACAATACTCTTGCAGAATTAGATCTTCAGGTGGGACGTCTCATAGAAGCGCTGAAACAAGCCGGTATTTACGATGATACTATTATCATTCTTACAGCCGACCATGGCGGTAAGGAGAAAGGTCATGGTGGTAAGTCTTTATTGGAAATGGAAGTACCCTTTGTGATTTGTGGTAAGGGCGTTCGATGTGGTATGCAGATTTCAGAACCGATGATGCAATATGACACAGCTGCCACGATAGCTCATATTTTTGCTATTCCAACTCCCTTTTCATGGATAGGACGCCCTCAGCTCTCTGTTTTTAATTAAATTGATGAACTTGCGAAAGTTGAAGTGATATATTATATTAATAAGGTATAGAACAATATATTTTCAAATTATTTTCAAAAAAAGTGGTGTAAAGTTTTGCCGGTTTGCGGAAATGTTGTACCTTTGCAGCCGCAAATGAGGGGAATGAGGTCTGAGATGCCTTTTGAAGTCCCTCTTCTGCATCAAGTTCTTTGACATGATTCCATAGACAGAAATTGTAGTACAAGAGAAACAAGTACGAACCGTCATTCTGAAAAGAAGAAGAGAAACTCGGCCGGTCAGATTCTTTATACCGTATTATATATACAGAACAAAAGAATCGGAAGATATTATATTGTACAAGGCTCCTAGGAGCGAGAGCAGTAACAAGCTTGCTTGATTATTGCCGAGCGACGACGGAGGCTCGTAAAAATATCTTTCGAAAAGATATTTTTACAATGAAGAGTTTGATCCTGGCTCAGGATGAACGCTAGCTACAGGCTTAACACATGCAAGTCGAGGGGCAGCATGAGGTCAGCTTGCTGACTTTGATGGCGACCGGCGCACGGGTGCGTAAC